>JRYG01002876.1_pt1 | contig 17681 bp, 12 predicted proteins | sample 235341 | NCBI WGS metagenome assembly JRYG01 (sample SAMN03074218, study PRJNA261478) | activated sludge metagenome | biome: Wastewater Treatment Plant; feature: Wastewater; material: Activated sludge; isolation source: activated biomass of a wastewater treatment plant treating hydrocarbon... ... | reverse complement strand
TTAAAATGGAGTGCCTGAACTGCGGAAATACATTTGAAGGAAAGTACTGCAACATGTGCGGACAAAAGGCAGTCACGCACAGGCTTACTATCAGTGAATATTTCCACAAGTTCATTCATACATTCACGCACGTTGACAAAGGGATATTTTATCTCGCAATTGAGCTCTTCAAGAGGCCGGGTGAAGTGGCGCGTGAATACATTTCCGGAAAGAGGGCGAAGTATTTCAGCCCGCTTCAGTACCTGATCCTTATGGTGGCTATCGGCACTTTCATAACCCTTAACTACAATATCCTCGGGCCCAAGCTCGATCCGGCACTGCTTCAGAATGCCGATCCGCAGATCAGATACAGGGCAGGAATGAACATCTTCTTCTACAAGTATTTCAATGTGGTGCTTTTCTTCAGCGTGCCTGTAGTCGCTCTATTCTCGTGGCTGTTCTTCAAGAGTACAGGCTATAACTTTGCCGAAAATCTCGTCTTCATAACTTTCATATCAGCGCAAAGAACGCTTGTGTTCGTACTGCTTTCACCGGTCTTTTACTTCACACGGGATGTTTGGTATGCAGGAGTCGGAATCTACTACCTCTTCTGGGTTGTATACTTCGTAATTGCATACAGGCAATTTTACAGGGAAGGATGGGTAAAGGTCATCTTTAAATTCGTAGGCATATTTCTCATCTCAATTGCGGTCACGCAGTCTGCAGCATTTCTCATTGTAAAGTTCATAATTCTGAAGGACTACTGAGGAACAGCCGAAAGGTTACCGGCCCATGAGCCGCTGAAATCCGGCTGAGAGCAAGCCGCTATGAGCCGGGGAGCGCCTCAACTGAATTGAATAACACGGCTCAAAAGTCTATTTTTGTTCATTCCAAACAAACTAAACCCACACTCATGAAGATCGGTGTACCTAAAGAAATAAAAACCAATGAGAACAGAGTAGCTTTGACTCCAATAGGCGCAGAGGTGTTGAGAAGGCACGGGCACAAGATATTTGTAGAGACCAATGCAGGAATGGGAAGCGGATTTACTGATGCGGATTACAAAAAGGTAGGCGCAACAATTTTGAAAACTCCAAAGCAGGTATTTGATTCGGCTGACATGATCATGAAAGTTAAAGAGCCCATCAAGCCGGAATACAATCTTATCAGGGAAGGACAGGTTGTGTTCACATACTTCCACTTCGCTTCTTCAAAGGAGCTTACGCAGGCAATGATAAAATCAAAGTGCATTGCGATAGCATATGAAACAGTACAGAAGGAAGACGGATCGCTTCCTCTTCTTATTCCGATGAGCGAAGTAGCAGGCAGAATGGCTCCGCAGGAAGGCGCGAAATATCTTGAAAGGACAATGGGAGGTAGGGGAGTCCTGCTCGGCGGAGTTCCCGGCACGGCGCCCGCCAACGTTGTCGTCCTCGGAGGCGGAATTGTAGGAACCAATGCGGCCAAGATAGCGGCAGGCTTCGGCGCGCAGGTTACGATCATGGACAATAATCTCTACAGACTCAGATACCTCGATGATGTGATGCCCAAGAATGTTACCACGATGATGAGCAATCCTTACAACATAAGGTCTGCGATCGCCTCGGCCGATCTTGTGATAGGCGCAGTTCTTATTGCAGGAGCAAAGGCTCCGAAGCTGATCACCAAGGATATGCTGAAGTTAATGAAGAAAGGCTCGGTCATAGTTGACGTTTCGGTGGATCAGGGGGGATGCATTGAGACATGCAAACCCACGACGCATGAAAACCCGACATACGTAGTTGACGGCGTGGTTCATTACTGCGTTGCCAATATGCCCGGAGCCGTTCCCTTCACTTCTACCATCGCTCTTACAAATGCAACTCTGCCTTACGCAGTTGAACTTGCAAACAAGGGCTGGTACACTGCTTGTGTTGAAAGTGAAGAGCTTAAGCTCGGACTCAACATGATTGACGGAGAGATCGTTTACAAAGGAGTTGCGGACGCATTCAACTTCCGCTATACCGATGTAAATACAATGCTCTGATCATAAAGAATCAGTATGAAGCCCGCTTCAAGGCGGGCTTTTTTTTGAGATTTTCCACGGCGTGTGCCGCCGGGAAACTGACTTACCAATAATCACATGAAAGAAAAAATAAGAATTGCTTCCGGACAGGGATTCTGGGGAGACCTGGTTGATGCGCCGTACAAGCAGGCCACAGGCGGCCCGGTTGATTACATAATGATGGATTATCTTGCGGAAGTGACAATGTCCATTCTGCAGAAGCAGAAGCTGAAAGACCCTTCCCTGGGATATGCGCGTGACATTCCTCCCCTCATGGAGCGATTGCTTCCCGTGATCACTGAAAAGAAAATCAAAGTTATCACAAACGGCGGAGGCGTCAATCCTCATGCATGCAGGGATGCGATCTTTGCGGTGGCAAAGAAGATCGGAATCAGCGGCATCAAGGTAGGTGTTGTGCTTGGCGACAATATTCTTGACAGAATCGATTCACTTGCCGCATCCGGCGTAATGCTGAACAACATGGAGACAGGAGAGCCGGTCACAGCGATCAAAGACAAAGTGCTGAGCGCAAATGTATATTTCGGTGCGGCGGCCGTGGTTGAGTGCCTTAAGCAGGGCGCCGACATTGTGATCACCGGCAGGGTGACCGACACGGGCCTCACGCTTGCTCCCATGATCTACGAGTTCGGATGGGACATGAACAACTGGGACCTTATGGCGGCAGGAACTGTAGCCGGACATATTATGGAATGCGGAGGGCAGGCAAGCGGAGGAAATTTCCTCGGTGACTGGAAAAGCATTCCCGATCTTGCGCGGATAGGATTTCCGATCGCTGAGGCTTACCCCAACGGCGAAGTGATCATAACAAAACATGAGAACACAGGCGGACGGGTGAGTGTGGCAACCGTGAGCGAGCAACTGGTTTATGAGATAGGCGATCCGAAGGACTATATCACGCCTGATTGCATTGCCGACTTCACTTCGATAAGACTTGAGGATGCGGGTGAAGACAGAGTGAAAGTTTACGGAGTGAAGGGTATGCCGGCAACACCTTTCTACAAAGTGTCAATGTCCTATTCAGACGGTTACAGCGCGGCTGGATCTCTTACATATTCATGGCCCGATGCCATTGAGAAAGCGGAAGCGGCAGACAGAATTTTGCGGACAAGGCTTGATGATCTCGGACTGAAGTTCGATGAGATCAGATCTGAATTCCAGGGATACAATGCATGCCACGGGCCGCTTGCAAGCGTACCGGGAGAGCCGAGCGANNACGGGGTTTGCGGGAGGAAGGCCTAAGCCGTCGGATGTTGTTGCATACTGGCCGGCGCTGATCCCGAAAACGGAAGTGAAGCCGGAAGCGGTTGTGGAAATATTAGGCTGACACTTACAAACTGATCTAAACAAACAGACATCTAACAGAAAATTCAATGGCTGAGAAAATACTTGTCATCGGAGCTGCGGGACAAATAGGGTCAGAACTTGTGATGGCCCTGAGAAAGACATACGGAGATTCGAATGTGTACGCGACAGACATTAAAGATGCACCGGCAGACATAAAAAAATCAGGGCCGTTCCAGTTGCTGGATGTAATGGACGACAAGCGGCTCATTCATTTCGTCATCAGGTATAAGATAACTCAGATATATCATCTTGCCGCAGTGCTCTCCGGCAATGCGGAGAGGCTTCCTTTGCAGGCATGGGACATCAACATGCGAAGCCTCCTCAACATACTTGACCTTGCAAGGGAAGTGGGCGTTAAGAAGATCTTCTGGCCGAGTTCGATAGCGGTGTTTGGCAAAACGACTCCGAAAGAGAACACGCCTCAGCTCACAATAATGGAACCGAACACTGTCTACGGCATCAGCAAACTTGCAGGCGAGAGGTGGTGCGAGTATTATGTCAACAGGTATGGACTTGACATCAGGAGCATCAGGTATCCGGGACTCATCAGTTACAAGACCGAAGCCGGCGGAGGGACTACAGATTATGCCGTCGAGATATTTTACGATGCGATTGAATCGGGAAAGTATGAATGTTTTCTGAAGCCCGACACTTCACTTCCAATGATGTTCATGCCTGATGCAATCAGGGCAACGATAGAGCTCATGGAAGCGCCGGCAAACGGATTGTCGGTTCATTCAAGCTACAATCTCTCGGGCATCAGCTTTGATCCTGCTATGATCGCGGATGAGATCAAGAAGAGCGTTCCGAAATTCCAGATCTCATACAAGCCCGACTTCAGGCAGGCTATCGCAGATTCTTGGCCGAAGAGCATAGATGATTCTGTGGCAAGAGAGGACTGGGGATGGAAGCATGAATATGATCTTGCGAAGATGACGAAGATCATGCTTAAGGAAGTGAAGAGAAAGCTTAAGTGAACTGCAGAGGCAACAATCGCTTAAATAGCTTTGTATCTTTATCCCTCTGATCAAGAGCCATTTACGTCGGAGTTGACTGTGAACAGAAGTCTCACATACCGGAGAATTATGAATCAGCAATCTAAGAGTAAGTACGTATTCTTCTTCTGTGCGCTAATGCTCTTCGCAGCGCTAAAGTCTGAGGCACAGACTGTTCCATCTGATTCGGGTTACATACCTTTTGTTGGTAACAGGACGATCGTCTTTACAGATGCCTCACGAAACAACAGAAGCATTTCTTCGCTTGTCTATTATCCTGCAGCATCGGAAGGCGCGAACGCACCCGTGCTTCAGGGCGGGAGTTACCCTGCGGTTTCTTTCGGCCATGGATTCACCCTTAATCCGAATCTTTACGTTGCGCTGTACAGGCATCTTGCAAGCTGGGGATACATTGTTATAGCGCCTTCCACAGAAACAGGATTCTTTCCAAGCCACACTAATTTTGCGCTTGACCTGGTATTCGTAATAAATGACATGAAGAGGCGGAACTCTGCTTCGGGGGATGTCTTCTTTGGAGTTGTGGATACTTCTGTCAGCGGTGTCTTCGGGCATTCAATGGGTGGAGGGTGCAGTGTCCTTGCCGGTTCATTCGACTCAACCATTACCGCAGTTGCCTCGCTTGCCGCAGCAAATACAAATCCTTCGTCAATAAGCGCGGCGAACAGCATCAAATCTCCGCAACTGTTTCTCTCCGGACAGCGGGACAGCATTGCATCGTACTGGACTCAGCAATTGCCTCATTACAATAACTCCTTTCCCTACAAGCAGACAGTCAACATTAAAGGCGGCAACCACAGTTACTTTCATCTCCTGCCGGGGTTGGATGACCTCGTTGACAATCCGGCAACCATTACAAGGGCTGAACAGCAAAGGCTTACAAGAAGATATGTCACCGCCTTCTTCAATCTGTTTCTGAAAAATGACACTAACGGAAGAAGGTTCCTCTACGGGAATGAGGCTGTCAATGACACATCAGTAATAATGGCATACAGAAATTTCTCTGCAAAGACGCTACTTCAGGGATTTTATGATCCCGGCACACAACAGATGGTACGCGATACTGTTACAGTCATTGCACGAGGCGCGGTACCGCCATATCAAATGATCTCAATCTCAAAGAACTATGTTGATGCATCAGGTTACGGTGAATATTCGCTTGAGATGCTTTTGCCCGGGAGCAGTTACTTTTTTCAGATACATCACAGAAATTCAATTGAAACATGGAGCGCCGGAAATTCTCCACCGATCGGCTTGAAGCGTCCGGGATATGATTTCACTCTGTCAAACGCGAGCGCGTTCGGGAATAACCTCATTCTTTCGGGAAACAAGTACTGCGTATTCGGAGGAGATGTTAACTCCGATGGAATTGTTGATGCACAGGATCAGTCAGTTGCCGACAACGACGCATTCAACATTGTTTCGGGCTATGTTGCAAGCGACGTTAACGGTGACGGAATCACGGATGCGGCGGATCTGTCCCTGATCGAAAACAATGCCTTCAACTTTGTTCAGAAGATCACGCCTTAGATTCCTCTGTGCCCGGCTGAAGAACTTGCTCTATACAAACTAAGACAACTGAATGCACCGCATTACCGCGAATCTGCCTGATCACAAACGGGGACTCATCCTGATCAGTTTCTGTGCATTATTGTGGAGCTCAGGAGGATTGTTTATAAAGGTCCTTACCCTCGATGCATATCAGATCTCGTTTTACAGGTCCCTTTTCGCCGCGGCCACCATAACGGCAATTACACTCTTCAGGGGAAAGAGCCTGAAATTCGACAGAGACCCTGTATCCTTCATGTGCAGTATTTCCTACGCGTTCATACTCGTATTGTTCGTAATGGCAACAAAGCTGACAANNATTTTTCTTCAGTTTACCGCACCTATTTACCTGCTGGTGCTCGAACCGATCTTCCTGAAATCAAAATTTGAAAGGAGAAACCTGATCGCTCTTGTCTTCTGCTTCATCGGCATGATGCTTTTCTTCTTTGGCAGGCTTGACTTCTCCGGGATCAAGGGAAACCTTCTGGCGATCTGCTCGGGGATCTGCTTTGCGCTGTTTTCGCTCTTCCTCAAATGGAAGAAACAGCTTCACAAAAGTGAAAGCACTTTGTCAAACATCGTAGCCGGCAATCTGCTTGTATGCCTGCTGTGCCTGCCATTCATTTATGAGAAGCTCTCGATTGACGGTTCGCAGTTTTCAATTCTCCTCTTCATGGGTGTGTTTCAGATAGGCATTAGTTATATGATCTTCAATGAAGGCATTAAGTATGTATCGGCAACCGAGTCAATGATCATTGCCATGCTCGAGGCGATCCTTAATCCGATCTGGGTTTTCCTTGGAGTGGGAGAAGTGCCAACGATCTATTCTATTGTGGGTTCTGTGATCATATTGCTTGCAGTCTTGTGGAGGACGCTGATGGTGAAACCGGTGGAGAAAATTGAGATAGTTGACTGATCAGTCGAAGAACACGAAATATACCAGGGCGCCCAAAGCTGCCTGCATAAGAACGAGTCCTGCGGCAAAGTACTTGTCGTACTTTCGTGATTCATCCAGCTTATCCTTGTTGCCCGTGAGCAAGTATTGATCATACTGGTCATTTGCCTTGTCTTTAAAATCAAAAGCAAAGTATCCCGCCGCAAGAGAAGCGGTTGCAAGTCCGAGTATTGCTGTGAGATTTCGCGATGTCTTGAATTGGGTGCCTTTGTTCTTCTTTACAGTCTCCTCAAGGACAGAATTATCAGACTTTTTGAGTATCACATTGGCTCCTGTTATCGGATCATATGTATTCATATCATAAAGCAGGTCTCTGTAATTTTTTCTCCTGAAAAGCAGCGTACCGCTCATTAAGTAGTTTGACCTGTATCGCAAAGGGGTGTTGCCGAGCAGAGTATCATTTCGAAACACATCGGCATTGGAAGGAGAAGACCTGAATTCATAATAGTATGGAAAGATCGCATTGATAAGTGTGTCAGTCCTTAGATCAAGTTCAATCACAAGATTTTCATTCTGCCATTCGCCCAGCCGGTTCTTGTTGATCAGCTTAAGTGTATGACTTCCGGGAGCAGTCTTGTAGCCGTTCAGGGGAGTAATTCCAACGGAAGCGCCGTCGAGTAGCACTTCAGCTCCTTCTGCATTTGAAACCAAGGTTATTAAAACAGAATCAGAAGTGTCGGAAAGTGCTGTCGAATCTGACTGAGCGTGGGACTCAGTAAAAACTGCGGCATTGGTCAGCATTATCATCAAGAAAGTTCTGAAAAATTTCATCTCACTTCGGTCTTCATTACTTTGTTGGCAAAGCAGTATATGTACTTGTCATCTCCTGCAACGAAGATATATTCCCTCCAGATTACCGGGCTTGACCTTAACCTGCCTTCAGTTGCCTGGCTCCATATAAGCCTGCCGTCAACTGCGCTGATGCAGTAAAATTTTGTATCATAAGAGCCAAAGAATATGAGGTCTTTATGAAGCAATGGAGTGCCTGACACCGGGCCCTTAGAGCGGAATGTCCATTTGACCTTCCCGTCGTGCTTGTTGATTGAATAGACCCGGCCGTCAGTTCCAGCAGTAATTACCTGATCACCGAAGAATGTTGAGGCGGCAAGGAAGCGAGTTTCGAGGTTGGTTTTCCAGATCATCTTGCCGGCAGAGTCAAGGCAATAGAAGTGCCGGTCATCGGAACCGAAATAGATCCTTCCCGAATCTGCCGAAGCATCGGAGAAAATGGATCCTTTGGTCACATAACTCCATAGCTGACTCCCGGATCTTGTTTCAAAGCAGTACATGCTCCCGTTGTTTGCTCCGGCATACAGTCTGCCTTCGGAAATTGTGGGACCCGTGAAGAACTGCGGATGGGTGTTGCCGTTGCGCTTTGCCCTGGTGCTCCATATCACTGTTCCGGTTTCCGCGCTAAGCCTGTATGCCTTTCCGTTGATCGAGCAAAGGAAGATATCCTTCTCGTACAGGATCGGAGAAGATTCAACGAATCCGACATATCTGCTCCACCTTATCAGTCCTGTTCTCAGGCTAGTCCTAACAATTCTTGCATTGCTGGTGCCGGTGGAAGTCAGTATAACGCTGTTTCCGGTCACAAGAGGCGTTGAATAGGATGCACCGTCAAATGCTATCCTGCCAATGCTTCTGCCCCCGGAGATGTCTATTGCGTAGCATTCGCCTTTCAGAGTGCTTGCAAACAGTACGGCATCAGCCGCCGACAAGCAATTCTTCGAAAAGCCGGCATCGGAATCGAACTCCCAGTACAGCGAAAGCGGAAATCTGAAATCGTAAGTGCTTTTGGAAATGTTAGACTTCTCGGCATTGCCACCCACAAACAGCCAGTCTGTGTTCTCATCTATCTCAACAGCTTCATCTACCGATATCGATGAGCACGAACAGATAATGAAAGCGGCAGTAATACTGCTGAATCTCGCCAGCCATGTTGTGAAGAAGGCTCTCTGCAATTGCAATGTAAGATAGATTAAGCGGCGGCACGAATGTTAGCCGCCGCACGCGTCAAAACAGTTTACGAGGGTTTATGAAACGAAGATTCCTGCAATGGGAAAACCAATTTTACGGAAACATAGTCATGTCCATTTCCAAACGCAATGTGAAGCATCATCGCTTTTTGAGAAAGCCGCTCATGATGTCCGCAAGATCAGGCTTGCCGATCTCCTGAAGATCATATACCACTCTTACAGCGGGCTTTTTTATTTTTACCAGCCTGCGCAGGTCAATTGGCGTACCTATCAGTACCGTATCGCAGGGAACTTTGTTTATCGTTTCCTGGAGATCGCTGATCTGCTTATCGCCGTAACCCATTGCGGGAAGCAATGTGCCGATGCCGGGATACTTTTCAAAAGTCTCTTTGATGGATCTGACTGCATACTTGCGCGGGTCAATTATTTCGGCGGCGCCGAACTTCTTCGCGGCAATCACTCCTGCTCCGAATTTCATCTCTCCGTGCGTAAGTGTGGGACCGTCTTCGACTACAAGAACTTTCCTGCCTCTGATCTTTGCATAGTCAGACTCGCTTTCAAGCGATATCGGCGATGCCGCTTCCACAATAATTGCATTCGGATTGGCCTTGGCTATGTTTTGCCGCAGTTCGCTCACGCTTGCCATGTCTGCGGAATCAACCTTGTTGATCACAACAATGTCTGCAATCAGCAGGTTGGTATAGCCCGGATAGTAATTCATCTCATGCCCTGTTCTGTGAGGATCAACAACTGTAATCACGATATCTGCCTTGTAAAAAGGCATGTCGTTATTGCCCCCGTCCCAGATGATAACGTCAGCTTCCTTCTCAGCTTCCCTCACAATCGCTTCATAATCTGCCCCGGCATAGATCACATATCCGTGCGCAATATGCGGTTCATATTCTTCCATCTCTTCAATTGTGCACTTGTGCTTCTTGAGGTCTGCTATCTCTGCAAAGCGTTGCACTTTCTGCTTGGCAAGATTTCCGTACGGCATCGGATGCCTTATTGAGACGGTCTTCAGTCCGAATGAACGAAGGATCTCTACTACTCTTCGGGATGTCTGGCTTTTGCCTGCTCCNNAACCGGCTTGGTTGATTTCACAGCGGTTTGCTCATATCCAAGCATTCTGAAAGATGCCCCTGCCGCATTGATCCTCGCGCCCTTCTCCATTATGTAATTGAATGAAACGTCAGAGTACGAGAAAACTACTTCGTCAATCGAATGTTTCCTTATAAGATCATAGATCATTTCTTCCGGGTAGATCGGTATGCCTTTCGGATAGAGTTTGCCGCTGAGTTCGGCAGGGTAGTTTCTTTTGTCAATGTAGGGTATCTGTGTTGCTGTGAATGCTACTACTTCATACGCAGGGTTGCTGCGGTAATACACATTGAAATTATGGAAGTCTCTTCCCGCGGCGCCCATGATCAGAGTTCGAATCTTGTTCATATTGTGTTGGTTTGGTTTGTGAAGCTTTGTTGCGTAAAGATGTTCAAAGATACCCTATTTACATCTGACTTTTAAGGCAAAAGATGTTCCCGCTGACAGCAAAGTTGTACGCAGATCCATTAACTCCATACTTCATATACTGCACTATTGAGCTTGAAACAGTTTGGCTCGTATCACACATCTTCCAATCAGCGTCATCCGCGAAATCTGTGGGTAATGCCAAGCATGTATACCCAAAGATTAATCAGATGCATTAACCCTATACTTCATATACAGCACTATTTAGCTTGAAACAGATTGGCTTAGATCTCAATGCTTCGGATCAGCGACAAACGCGAAATCTGCGGGTAATGCTCATAACGAATCCGAATGTATTTAACTTCAGAACCTCATGAAGTATATTTAACAAAATCAGTCTGCATGAAAATCGGAATTACGTGTTATCCTACTTACGGCGGAAGCGGTGTCGTTGCAACAGAGCTCGGTAAAGCGCTTGCGAAGCGCGGCCATGAGATCCATTTCATTTCGTATGCGGTGCCCACCAGACTCGGAGGTTTTATGGACAACATCTATTACCACGAAGTGGAGATGAACAATTACCCGCTGTTTGAATTTCCCCTTTACTCAATTGCGCTTGCAAGCAAGATGGTTGAAGTCACCAGATTCCATGAGCTTGACATACTTCACGCGCATTATGCAATACCACATGCAACAAGCGCTTTCCTTGCAAGGGAAATACTGAGATCAGAGACCCACAATGCCATGAGCATCAGGTTCGTTACCACGCTTCACGGAACAGACATCACGCTTACAGGTCTTGAGCCCAGCTTTCTTCCGACAATGAAGTTCAGCATTGAGAAAGCAGACGGGGTAACCGCAGTTTCAAAGTTCCTGGCCGATAAAACGAACACACAGTACCAGATTGATAAGCATATTGAAGTCATTCCGAATTTTGTTGACATAGAAAAATTCAAAAGGCAGGATGATGAACAGACCAACTGCTTCAAGAAGAACTTCGCTCCCAACAACGAGAAGATCCTCATTCACATATCAAATTTCAGGGCGCTCAAGAGAGTGCAGGACGTCATAAAGATCTATGGTGAGGTAAGAAAAAAGGTTGACTCAAAGCTGATCCTTGTTGGCGACGGCCCTGACAGAAGCGACTGTGAATTGCTCGTGCGTGAGCTTGAGCTGGCAGATCATGTCAGGTTTATGGGAAAGCAGGACGCGCTTGTTGAACTACTTTCGATCTCCGACATCTTCATAATGCCTTCGCAGTCGGAGAGCTTCGGACTTTCCGCGCTTGAAGCAATGAGTTGCGGTGTGCCGGTTATTTCTTCAAGTGTAGGAGGCCTTCCGGAACTTAATCTTCACCGCGAAACAGGTTTCATTGCTGAGATAGGGGATGTTGAGAGGATGGCAAAGTATGCTGTTGACCTGCTATCGGATCCGCGCAGATATGAGGCAATGTCGAAGAATGCAAGGAAGAGGGCAGAGGATTTCAGTGAAGACAAAGTGGTGCCAATGTATGAAGAATTTTACGAAAGAATAGTTGCATCCTGATCCACTGCCTTAAGAAGCCACTGCTTTTGCGAAAGCCTCCCCTCTGACTCAATCTCACGCCTGAGAAGCTTAAGGCCGGAAGTGTCTCTTTTCTCTTTAAGCAATATTAGCTTGCGAAAAAATTTATAGAAGTTCATGTAGTTTGCCTTTCTGTGCGAAGGTATTCCCTTCTCCGTTCTCAGGAAACGGCTGAATGCTTTCAAAGAATGATCAAGTGTTTCAAGAGACCCAGTTTCATAGAAGATCAGAAGTTGTATTATCTTCGAATCAACTTCCATGTATGCATCGTCGAACTCAAGCTTTGACAAGTGTTCAAGGGCCGATCCGAAATCCTTCATCGCAAACTCGTATGAGGCGAGGCTGAACAGGTAAGAGTTTCTCAAAGTCGGTTTCTTCTCAACATGCTCAATGTGCGAATCGAGAAAGTCCTTCGCCCACTTGTACTCCTTTAGCCTTAAGGCAAGCGATACGGCGCTTTTAAGAAATATGGGCGAAACCAATCCTCCGGTAAGGTAGACTCCTGATTCGATCTCCTCTTTATAGACGCTGAACTTTTCCTTCTCAAACATCCTGTCTCCTGCAAGTATCCTGTCGTTGCAGTAGTTTTCAAGATTCACGTAGATCTCGTGAAGATCATCCCTGTTCATGGTGTTTCCGTACTTCTTCAGTATTGCCCTTGCCTTTCTGTAATAAGGAAGACTCTCCTTTTCGCTAAGCATTCCGGAAAGGCACAGGAACAGTTCGATGACGGGATTCTTTTCCAGTATTCTGCCATCCAGTTTCTTCAGGCCGTCCGCAAATTCTGATGCCGGAAGTTTAGTGCCGTACAGCCGGTTTATGTTCAGGACATTGATATACATCTGAAGAGTCCTCAGGGCATAGAAAGCGGATAGATCTTTGTAAACATCGTTAGTGTCAATCTCCGGAAGGAACTTCTGATAAATTCCGTCAAGGATGGATTCGGAGAGTACCAGTTTCAGATTCTTGAAAAGGTGGCCGTGGTAGTATTGCTGAGCGGCGTTGACATCGCGTGACTTTACCTTCTCCGTTACATTTGCCAGAGCCTTCCCTGCCGCAGTGAATTGCCTTCTCCCGATCAGTGCGGTGATTCTGTGAAAATCGTAAGTGAGTTTGCTGTTCCGGAAATCCTTCACTGTCAGGAAATCCAGCGCAAGTTCGTACAGATAATGAATGATCGGCCGCAGGGAAGAGCCGTTGTATTTCTTGCCGGGAAATACCTTATCAAATATGACTTCGGGTTTTGATTCTTCACTGTTGAAAGTCGGGTGCAGTTCATTCAGTGCCGCAAACAGCCTTCTCACTGAAGTTCTGTTGTTTGAAGATTGCGATGAAACGAGTTCGCCCAGAGAGCGCATCTCATGCTTTGTAAATGTCCTGAGCAGGCTGATCAGACCAGTGCTTGTCATAATGATCTTGTTTGATATTGATGAATCAATTCATTGAAAGCCCACACTCGTTCAACAGAACCTCCGGCTTCCTGAATTGTGTGTAACGCTTTCCGGAGCGTAAAAATGAAAAATGAGCATAAATTGCATATTTTTAAGCCATGTCCGGCAATTTATTTGTAACAATACAGGCAAAATTAACTTGTCTTCCGGAATTCAGCAATCTTATTTTGGGACAACTAAATAAAACTTATAATGAAGTACTCAATGATCATCTTTCTTGCCTTCCTGCTCCTCGTGTCAGAAGCAAGAGCACAGCACAGCTTTGGCTGGCAGAGAAGCTACGATCCGTTGACAAACAACAACCAGTCTGCAAGCGACGTGGCCGCAGATGATGCGGGAAATTCCTACCTCCTCGGATATACCGGGAGAGGCTACAACGGAACTGATGTAGCGCTTGTAAAATACAGTCCGGCAGGCAACATCCTGTGGGCGCGAAGCTTTGACGGTGGAAACGAGTTCAACAGCGATCTTGGCAAATCTCTTGTATTGGTGAATAGCGGCGGAAACACATTCGTCTATGCCGCATGCGTTATCTCAGTCAGCGGATACGGAAATCAGGCGGGGCTTTTGAAATATGATTCGAGCGGCAATCTGTTGTGGAGCGCAAAGATGCCGCCGGGATACAATGCTTCCGTAACGGCCGTTGCTTCCGACCAGTCCGGAAATGTATTTGTATGCGGAGGTACCAGTGCAGAAGCCTATGTCGCAAAATTTGATCCTGACGGCGATTCGCTTTGGCTCACAAAACTTGCTCAGGGGGCGGGCTACATCAACGGAGTTGTAAACGATATTATTACAGACAGTATCGGAAATGTTTACGGCACGGGCAAGTCATCAAATCCGAATGTCACAAATGACGATCTGATCGCCTTTAAGCTCAGCCCTGCCGGTGCCATAGTGTGGTCCAAACTGTATGCGTTCGGCAATTACACCGATGTCGGAAATGCGCTGTCGCTGAGGCACGGTAACCTGAGCATAACGGGAAGGGGCGATAATTCAGGATCGGTTGCTGACATTCTCACGGTCAAGCTGAATTCAGTGACGGGAGACAGTTTATGGTCAAAGAAATTCAACGGGACTTCAAATCTTTACGACAATTCGTTTGACATAGAAACGGATGCTAACGGAAACATCTTCATCGCAGGACAAACAGACGGCGCAACTTATGCCGGAGATGCGATTGCGTTGAAGTACAACTCCTCCGGAAACCTGCAGTGGACAAGGAAATTTGCGGGATTGCCATCCATGGAGGACGTATTCAGAGAGGTCAGGCTCGACAGTCTTGGAAATGTTTATATTGCAGGCAGGATCAACTTCGGCGCAGGAGCAAATTTCATTGCAGTCAAATACAACTCATCCGGAGACTCTCTGTGGACAAGGCTTCACAACTTCGGAACCATCGAAGAAGCTTTTGCAATGGACCTCGACAAGAATCTCAACATTATCGTGGCAGGCGAGTGCGACAACTATGACATGGCATTCCTGAAGTACAACTCAGGCGGTGTTCTGCAATGGGCTAGAAAATTCTATGGCGCACAGCTGTATTCGGATTATGTGAACAGTCTCGTTACAGACAAGAACGGCAATGCCTATGTTGCAGGCAAAACAAGGGTCAGCCAGTACGGCGATCAGTTCACCGTAATCAAGTATGATTCAAGCGGCAATCAAAAGTGGCTCAAGAGCTACGGCGTGCAATTGTTTGACAATTACGATGAGGCAAAGGCGATAACCATTGACAAGAACGGATACTTGTATGTCACGGGAACGTCTCGCTCAAGGTTCAACAATTCATCGCTGGACTTCCTCACATTCAAACTCGATACAGCCGGGAATCAGTATTGGTACGCAGTATTCAACGGCACGGGAAACGGTGATGATGATGCAAAGTCGATAGCGGTTGACAGCAGTGGAAATGTGCTTGTCGCAGGAGAAAGCAGAAGTGCCGGAGCAACAATAGATTACTGCGTGGTGAAATACTCTCCTTCCGGAACAAAGCTCTGGGAAAGGTACTATAACGGAACCGGAGGCGGAGCGGATTATGCCTACGACATCTGCACCGATCCTTCCGGCAATGTGTATGTTACCGGCCAAAGCTTCGGCGGAAGCACGGGAGACGACATTGCAACGATCAGGTACAATTCCGCCGGCACTCAGGTTTGGGTGCAAAGGCACAACGGCGCGGGCAACGGATTTGACTTTGCAAACACTGTAGAGCTTGACAAGGCCTACAACGTTTACGTCTCGGGTTCTTCAAAAAACTCTTCAAATAACAGCGACATTGCCCTCATCAAATACAAGAATGACAATGCAGGAACTCAGGCGTGGGCAAAGTACTTCAGTGCCGGAACAACGGGTTTCGAGTCGGCTACTGGTATGAAGTTCGATACATCACGTACCAGGATCTACCTTGACGGCACTGCTTATTTCGATGATCACGGCGCCTCAAGCTTCATTGCAAAATACGATACATCGGGATACAGAATTTGGTACACAACGGGGTTCTTCTACGGCAGTAGTGATACTTATTCCATGGGAATCGAACTTTCCGCAGATGAAAAAATTTACAAATGCCTAAACAGGGTTTTCCCTGACGGCACAACTTGGCTGATCATGAATGTCAGAGATTCTTCGGGAAACGCACGGTATGAACAGAATTTCGACACTGCATTTTCCGGATCTGACGGTTACAGTCCGAACTTTAAGGATGCAATAGGCATCACTCCGTCGGGAAGGTGCTATGTCGGATACGGCGATATGGACACTACTGCAGGCGTTCTTATGAGCTTAGTTTCATACAACAAAGCACTCTATCGGCTCGATGTTAACGCATTCATACAGGGCTTCTATGATCCTTCATCAAATTCAATGGTGCAGGATACAGTTACGGCATTCATCAGATTCTATAACACCCCCTCCTACATCGTAGATTCATCAAGAGCCGTGCTCAACTCAGCCGGACAGGCCACATTCTACTTTGACGGGCTGTATGATGCGGCAAATTATTATGTCGCTATCAGGCACAGGAATTCCATCGAAACATGGAGCAGCGGAGCAGTAACATTTCCGCAGGGAGTAGCTTCAAAGAACTTCACTTCTTCATCAGGCGATGCTTATGGCAATAATATGGTACAGATCGATGCCTCTCCTTTGAGGTTCGGCTTTTACAGCGGCGATGTCAATCAGGACGAAACAGTTGACGCAACCGATCTCTCGCTCATTGACAATGCCGCGTACAACTTCAGTTCGGGCTACATTGCAGAAGATGTGAACGGAGATGAATTCGTTGATGCATCTGACTATTCTATTGCGGATAACAACGCCTACAATTTCATTTCTGCGATATATCCGAATTTCTGATGGCTCAAAAAGGGTGGGCAGTGCTGAAAGATCTTAACTGAGTATTGCCCGCTCTTCCCAAAACTGCTCACCTTTGGCTTGAACAATTCGGCGATTATGTTGACCTTATCATTGCAACCAATTTGTCTAATCTTCAAATGCAACGGCAATGATAAGCACAACACGCGTCACATCCGATTTTGACATCGAACTTCAGCTCGGCTCGGGATGGTTCCTTACCGCGCTCAGCATCATGAACGACAACGGACTTCTTGCGCCTCCCGGAATTCCTGTAGTTATTCAGGATGTGAAAATTACTTTTGAACCGGGATGGGACCTCGAAATTAGAATACTCGGTTTTGCAATTCCTCTGTTTGCTAAGGCATCTCTCAGCGAAGACGGCAGTGAGCTGATATTCGAAACAAATGTTCCCGACATCGGCGAAAAACGAATTCCATTCGGTGCGCTCAAAGGCCTTGCACATCCGCCGGTAATGAAGAAGCTTCCCGGCGATGAAGATCACGAAGACGTCATCTGTATTCTTGCAAACCTGGACATCCACGCGGAATCACAGAGTGACGAAATACTTCCGGACGGTGAGTTTGATGAAAGAGGCGACCCGGAACAAGCCCAGTCTTTTCTTCCTGCCGGAAAGGATGTGATCTTCGGAATGAACAAGAAGACATTCAAAAGATTCGCAAACAACATCTGGCATACAACGCTCCGCGCAGATGACGGAACTCATCCGCTTCCCGATGCAGATGATAAAAAGGGGGAATGGTCGAAAGTCACTATGAAGCCGGAGAAGGGCAAGATCAGGATCACTCTTGAGGGAGACATTCCGCTCGACTCTCCAATAATTGATCTTGTGCCCGATCCTCATGTGACAATCACTTTGCTTCTTACACCTTCGCTCACTGACGGCCGGCTGTTGTTCAGCATAGAAACAGAAACGGACATTGATACGGGACTGCTCGGCGA
>JRYG01004277.1_pt1 | contig 17714 bp, 20 predicted proteins | sample 235341 | NCBI WGS metagenome assembly JRYG01 (sample SAMN03074218, study PRJNA261478) | activated sludge metagenome | biome: Wastewater Treatment Plant; feature: Wastewater; material: Activated sludge; isolation source: activated biomass of a wastewater treatment plant treating hydrocarbon... ... | reverse complement strand
GTTTTTGGGTGTTTGTATTGAAAGCAGTTCAATTTTTGGCCTAAAGGCATAGAGTAAGCAGAGGATAAGGTCTGCATCTGATCCGGCATTGCGGCTTGCTAACTGGCTTCGGCAACCAGCCGGTGTTTGACTTTCACTTGTCAGAGGTGCTTGCTTTCATCAAGTGGAAACTCTATTTTCGTGAGGCCTCCACCTAGTGGAGAGAACAAACCAACGACCTGCCAATTGTCTCCAATCGTCGGCACGGTAGGTAGTCTACATTTGCGTACAATAAATGAGCAAAAATGAGTTCCTTCGAAGGAAATAGAATACCGATAGAAAAGCTTTATAACTCTATTTCAGATTGGGTAGATGAAAGAGAATATTTCGAGTTCTTTAAAAAAATATTTGATGACTATGATAATAAATGGCAAAAGGATTTAAGAGGAAACCACTGGAGGGATTCGTTACCGCGAAAATTACTGCAAGTGCATGAAAGAATTATATTAACGGATACTCTTCAAGATGATTTATTTAAAGAAACTTCGGATATTAAAAGGGTTGATTATCTATCATTAATTACGTATTTGAGATTGACTTGTTTTGACCAGCTTGGCCAACCGCAAGGGTGAATGACATTTGACAATTGGCTAAAATCAAAAAAGAAAATGCAAGAAAGGAATTTTGTTATATCCAAAATTAAAGAGAAGGATAAAATGAAATTTTCCGAGCAACTATATCTTGCATATCAAGAGATATATGGGGTAAAAAATTCATTTTATCGATTTATAAGAGATATAATACCATCTGAAATTCGTACAAATTTACTTAGTAAAATCAAGATAATAATATATAACGACTATGCCGAAAGTCTAACAGAAAAATACAATGGAAGAGAAGCAGTTGGATTAGATAAGGAATCCTATTTATACGGGATAAGAAATGATTATACTCATAACACTTATGGTACGGGGCCAATTTTTGGATTTGAACCAAAGAATAGTCGGAAAGGTTGGCATATGAGGGAATCAGTTTATGTAAAAAAAGAATGTCATTTAATTTCAACGTCCAATGATTTTGAAGAATATTTAAAAGAAGTAGTACTAATTGGGATTGCAGAAATTACAAAAAAATGATATATTCAATGGAATATTGAGAGCTTAGCCTACCCTAGCCTTTTATAAGTTATTCCGCTTCCGTGAGGCAACTCTGCGTACGGAATTCGTTTTGAGCAGTTAACTGAACGACGATGTGTTGCCGTATTTGGTGGTAATGGTCTTTGAAGAAAATGTAGTCACGTTAGTGACTTTATGAGAAAAAATTCTGACCTTCACGAATAATCGAATATTCGGAACGAGAAACTATTTGTGGCTATTTCGGTGTGTTTTAGCTTGGGGAGATGAGAGAACCTATAATTCACTGCCACAATAATTGAAATGATCCAATGGAGAATTGCCCCAATTGCGGAAAATTAGTGGAGAAACTAGTTAGGCTTGACAATGCCATCAATTCTGCACAATATACTCAATTAGTAGGCGTACCCTACCCTAGTCGAGACTATTACTGTATTACTTGTGCACGACAATTACTTGGAATTTCAGATGAAGACTTAATTAGAGAAGAAAGAAATCTTTCTAAAAACCCTGACTTCATTATCAATTTGCTAAAAGGTCGAATTGGACAAGCGATAATAGAGGGCGTTTTTAGAAACTTTGGTTATGAAGTATACCCGTATGGTTATGAAAGCTACTTAACAAATATAATTAAGAATCTAAGGAAGAATTGGTCCAATTCTACGGTAAGACAAATACGCTCTACACCAGATACATTAATTTATGATAGAGAATTAAATGAAGGATACTTGATTGAAGTGAAATCCACAACTCTGAATCCAGAAAATTATTGGATTGAAGCTAAGCAGTTAAAAAAATATAAAGAGCTATGGGGAGCTGCGGTACTAACAATAATTCATACCCCAACTTTGAAAATTTACTGTAGAATCATTGACCAAATTTCACTGGACGGGTTGACGGAAACTACACCTAATTTTGCACCTGATTCACGAGGTTACGTATTTAACTTAGAAAAACAGTTTATTGGTCTAAGTGCACAATTCCGTTTAATCAATGAACCTGAACTTACTTCCTTCATAGACAGAATTAAAAATGAGATTTTAAATAAATATGGCTACTAAGTTGGGTTTTAGCCAATTAAGCAGTTCCGGAGAGCGCTGAATTAAAATCCGCTCCAAGCCCTTTCAAAAACTGCACATACCAACCTGTTATACGGCAGCTCATAGGTCAGCTACTTTTACTTGTTAAAATAGACAAAACCCATTGACAAATCAACTATTTTATCTTATATTTGTAAATAATCGTATAGATTCCCTTCCTCTGGCTACCAAAACCGCAATCTAACACAGGCGTATGAAAAACTTCCCTGCACGGCTTAAATCTGCCCGCTTAATGAACGGGTATGCTATACAAGATGTAGTAAATCTTCTGGATCGCAAAATCTCGAAACAAGCCATTAGTCAATACGAAAACGGCGTTATGAAACCATCCGCAGAGAACATGTTGCTCCTTTGCAAGGCGCTGGGCGTCCGGCCTGATTATTTTGCAAGAGACATAGAAGTCAGGCTGAAAGATCCTTCCTACCGGAAACTCAAGCGGCTGCCTGCCAAAGAACAAGAAAAGATATTGCAAATGGCGGTTGACTACCTGGAACGCTACCTGGAACTGGAATCGCTACTTGGAGAAGAAACTATCTTGAAGTTTTCACTGCATCAATACGAAATCAAAACTTATGAAGATGCCGAACGCGCAGCCGAGCAATTTCGGCAAGCCATGGGGTTTGGAAACGATCCCCTGCTAAATCTCGTAGAACGCCTGGAAGAACAAGGGATAAAAGTCGTGGAGTTGCTAGTCCACTCCGACTTTTCTGGATTTGCCACGGTGATGAATGACAATTGTCCGGTTATCGTGTTAAACACGAATCCCGACATAGCCGTGGACCGAAAGCGTTTTACCCTGGCCCATGAGCTTGGGCATTTGCTTTTGAAACCAGTGGATTTGGACGAGGAAAAATGCGCTAACCGTTTCGCCGGCGCCTTGTTGATCCCCCAGGATAGATTGCGCGAAGAACTCAAGGCACATCGAAATAATATCCACATCAAGGAATTGCTTTTATTAAAGCAGCAGTACGGTATTTCAATGCAGGCCATTCTTTATCGAGCAAAAGATTTGAGTATTATTAGCGATTATCTCTTTAAAGAACAAATGAAAGTTTTTAGCCAGCTGGGTATACGCAAACAAGAGCCCGGTAGTTTCGACTGCGAAGAACACTCACATCGCTTCTGGCAATTGATACTCAGGGGAGTTGCCGAAGAGCTTATATCTACGTCCAAGGCGGCGGCTTTGTGCAATATGAAATTATCAGCGTTTTTAGACGAACTTGTAAAATTGAGTTAATGCAGGTAGCGGTAACAGATGCCAATATTTTCATCGATCTCATCAAGTTAGACTTGATCGCTCATCTGTTTGCCATAGAACTCGAAATTTATACGACACTGGAAGTAGTTGACGAGCTAAATGAAGAGCAATTCCAAATACTTAAAGCTTATCATCAAGCCGACCGACTTTTGATCCATATTTCAACCGAAGAAGAATACGAGCGGGTAGATTCATTGGAGGCTCCTAAAGCCTTGTCTTACACCGATCGTTCTGTTATCGTTCTTGCTGAAACACTTGATGCTATATTGTTGACTGGAGATGGCGCCGTTCGCAGATTCTGTGAAAAAGAACATAAGGAAGTAAGAGGCATTCTTTGGGTGTTTGATTGTTTTTTAGAATTCCAGTGTCTGAATTATGCTGAAGCTGTTGAAAAAATGGAAGCATTATTAAATATTAACAACCGGCTTCCGAAAAGCGATTGCGAAGAAAGGATAAAAAAATGGAAAAAAATGACGCTATAAAGGGAGAGAATAATCAATTCCCTCACTTCACCCGCGTCAACCCCGCCTTAGCCTGTTGGTGCAGACTTGTCTTGTATTCGTCGGGGTCCATACCGAGGCAGCGGTTGTAGCTGTTGCGCGCCATCTTTTTATCGCCTTTGGCTTCATACACCAGCCCCATCTGCAGGGCGGCATTGCAGGCAAAAAAGTAGCGCTCCTGGCTGCCTTCATTCACGGTCTGCGCATAATAACGCAAGGCCTCGTCGTAGCGGTGTAAACCGTGGAAGATGCGCCCCAGGCGGTAGGTATATTCCAGCCGGTATTTTTTATCTTTATAAGCGTCGAGCGGTTTGGCTTGCAATATAGACAAGGCCTGTTGGTAATACGCGCCGTCAAACAACAGTCTGGCCTTGAGCAGGGTAATATCGGGGGCCTGCCCCGATTGCGCTTCGCGCAGGGCGCTGCGGTCGCCCCCGGCTTCGTCAAAACCGCGCTGAATGCAATAGCGAATGTATTTCCGATAACCTTCGGGCTTGTTATTGATCAACTCGCTCCAGGCCATTTTCTGGTAGGCTTCTTTGATATAATGGCGGCCCCTGAACTTGCCGAGAAACTGCTGGAAATGCGTCCCCGCATCTTTGTCGAGCCGCCGCAGTTTGGACAGCCCCAGCATATAATCGAGAAATGGAAAAACCAGAAATTGCGAGCCTTTGGGGCGTTTTTCCAGCAGCGCGACAGCCTTGTCGGTGCGCCCGGTGCGCATAGCGACATGCGCGGCCACAAAGCAATGCAGCGGATTGGCTTCGGGTTGCCAATCATCGCTATTAACGGCATTCCAGGCCTCGTCGCCCTTGTTGTCGAGATGCAGGAGCAGCAGGGCATAAAGGCCTCTTGCTTCTTCGCGGAATACGAAATCGTTGCGCTCGGCGTAGGTCAATACCGTTTCCAGTTCCTTGCGGCCTTGTTCGATCGTGCCGCTGAGGCTACTGAGTAGTTGCAATCCCCATTTATACGAATCGGGCACGGTGCCCACAGCGGCGTGGAGGATACCCAGGTCTTTTTGGTTGGGCATAAAATGGGGGTACAGCTTGCGGTTTTTCTCCAGCAATTTGGCGGCCTTGTTCACTTCCGAAAAACCGCTGATATATTCGCCAAAGCGAAAGCGCAGCAAAGCCCAGTGCAGCCGGATATCGGCCTGAATGAACAAATGCCAGGGCGAATTGGCCGGCCCGTCGTCGAGGATCGACAGACGGCGGTCCTTGTTGCCTTTCAGGCGCGACAGAGTAGCCGCGTCTTCTCCGATATAAATGGTAAAAAAGTCGATGTAATCTTCGATATGGTAGGCCACCAGGTTGCCGGGTTCCTGCTTTTTCAGCTTGGCTATCGCCTGTCGGGCTTCTTTCAAACGCAAGCTGATGGCTTTGTCGTAGGCCTCCCGCGCCAGTGGGGAATAGGCGTAGTGGTTGCCGGCAAAACCGGTGTTTTGGAAGCAAAATATAATGGCTATCAGCAAAAACTTAATGCGCATATCGATATTTTGGAAGAACCTGGAGTTTATGAGGTAATAGGCTTATTCGTTAAGAAAAGCCGGAAGGGGTATTTTTGATGTTGGATGTTTTTCTTTGATTTTTATAGATTTAATGGGGTATATTCTCTAAACTTAATAGGTGCAAAATTATTATTCGGCAAAAAAAAGTAACAATATCTGATGATGGTATTGACTTACAAAATAAACACCATTAATCTTGCATGTATTTTGTTGATCGATAAAGCAAACAACAAACATTTAATTTTAATATAATTGTAAACAAACAACAAATAGACACATAGATTATTCTGAAGTTGTAAACATTCATAGTTGTCACGTCCAATACAATCAAGATGAATATGCACCCCAAGACCATATTCCTGGTTGCTTTCCTCGTATTTATTGCCAAAAACCTATCCGCACAGGAATGGGACGGCCTGGGTACGCAGTTCAATACTGAGAATATACGGATTGAGTTTCCCCATCACCTTGTACCTGATGCAACTGTGTGACGGCTCTACCATCTGCATCCCGGGCCAGAACCTGCTCAGCCAGTTGCGGGGGCCGCACATCGTATTGGATCAACTGCTCATCACCGGCCCTGATCAACTCATCAGCATGACCGTAATTAGAAAAGACCCCTTGTTTGCCATGGAGTTCGACCACGGCTCAACGGCAATATCGAGTTTTCGGCGGCCCAACCCACGCCTTATTTCGAAATGAGCTTGAATTTTGAAGATGCGGTAGGCAACCGCCCTCATCCAGGTAGAAGACAACGCCCGAGGATTCCACAAGAAGTGCAAGAGCACATTTTTACGCTTTTTTTACAACCAAAAAGAAGGCTCGGGTATCGGGCTGAGCCTGCCGCGCAAATTAATACGCATACATAAAGGCAGTATTTCGGTCGTTTCCAAGCCGGGAGAAATCACTATATTTACGATCAGGATTTAGTCCTGGTTTTGTATTAACCGCAATGCTAAACGGGATAACGCAGCGTCAATATCACGCGCTATAGACCTTCGTTTAACATTAGGGCAAAAATTTTTCGTCATGAAATTTTCAACGCTCATTTTAGCGCTTCTTGTTTTCACGCTCATATTCCCGGCCTGCAAAAAAGACGACAACGGCGGTCCCAACCCGAATCCCACCGAAAAGACCTTGCTAAAAGGCGCCGATCTCTCTTTCCTTCCGGAAATCGAATCCTACAATATTACATTCACCAATAGGCAAGGCCAGGCAGAAGACGTACTGACCACCTTAAAAAATAACGGATGTAATGTCGTCAGGCTGCGATTGTGGAAAAACCCGCAAAATCCCTTTGATCAATTCGAGCAGGTCAAAGCGTTTGCCCAGCGCATCAAGGCCGCCAACCTGAAATTGTGGCTATCCATGCACTACTCCGACACCTGGGCCGACCCCGGCCACCAGCAGTTGCCCGCAAATTGGGAAAACCTCTCTTTTGCCCAGCTCAGCGACAGCGTGTATGCGTACACTAAAATGGTTGCCTCCCAGCTTCAACCCGATTACATCCAGATCGGCAATGAAATCAACGGAGGTTTGTTATGGCCGCAGGGACAAATCAACAATACCGTTCAGTTTAAATTGCTGCTGGAAAGCGGCATCCGGGCCGTACGCGATGCCGCTCCCAATGCCGAAATCATGATCCACTATGCCGGTTTGGAAAATGCAGCCTGGTTTTACAACAATATCAGCGGCCTCGACTACGACATCATCGCTTTGTCATTTTACCCCCTCTGGCACGGCAAAAACCTGAATCAACTGGCCGCCCAACTCAACCAACTCAGCCTGACCCACAACAAAGACGTCATCATTGCCGAAACGGCCTATCCTTTTACGCTCAACTGGAACGACTGGACCAATAACATTGTCGGACTGCAAGAACAATTGATACCGGAATTTCCGGCCACTCCGGAGGGGCAAAAAGCCTATCTGGAGCGAGTTAAACAAATAGCTACCGACGTAGAGCGCTGCCTGGGATTTTGTTATTGGGGAGGCGAATGGGTGGCATATAAAGGGCCCCAGGCTACCGATTGTTCCTCGTGGGAGAACCAAGCGCTTTATGATTTTGTTTTTAGAGCATTGCCGGCCATCGAAGCCTTCAACGATTGAACAACTATAAAAATACACCGACACATCAATGACGACCATCCTGGAAACCGAGCGGCTCATACTACGTGAATTTTCACTTGACGACGCCAGTTTTATACTTCATTTGCTCAACACCCCCACCTGGTTGCAATTCATCGGCGACAGAGGCGTTCGCAACCTCGACGATGCCCGGCATTACCTGCTCAAGGGGCCGATCAACAGCTACCTCGTCAATGGGTTTGGGTTGTATATGGTCGCCCTTAAAAAAACAGAAACGCCCATCGGCATGTGCGGACTCGTCAAACGCAACGGCCTCGACGATCCCGATATTGGTTTTGCCCTGCTTCCCGAGTTTGCCGGCAAAAATTTCGCCTACGAAGTGGCCTCCGCTATGGTCAGCTATGCCCAAAATCATCTGTTGCTACCCCGTCTGGCGGCTATTACTACCGAAGACAACACACACTCCATCAAGCTGCTCAATAAATTAGGCTTGCAATTTGAGCAAAAAATCCAATTGCCCAATATCGAAAAGGAGTTGTTGCTCTTTGGCGTGGGGTTTGATGCTAAGGCAAGGGGTGAGTTGCGTTGAGTTGGGTTTTGTCGAGAGAAGAGTGTTTACTCATCTAATAAATTTGCATTTCAGGCCGTAAAAAAGAATAATTTTGGGGTACAAAATGGTTTTCCAGCATCAATAAGCCATTTTGAATCGAAAATGCGAAACATCATCCTCCCTACTTTGGTCTTTATCCTGGGCTCCAGCGCTTTGACTGCACAGGATAGAAGTTTCGGCGCCTTACCCCTTGCGCAAAAACCCGGCGCCGTGAGGTCGGCGGAGCGCTATCAAAAAGATACGCCGGAATACCAGCGAGCGCTCGGCATATACAATCGCCTGGTAGCGGCGCGCGGCGATTTCCGCTACCCTGTGCCTGCCTTTGTTTTGCAAAAGGCGATAAGCAGGATGGCCGGCATAGACTATGACCGTCACGAAATCTACCTCGAAGGAAAAGCCTACGAGATATGCAACAGCCTCGGCGCCACAAGCGATGCGGCCATCGCATTTTTATTGGCCCATGAATTGGCGCACTATTATGAAAAACACGCCTGGCGAAAAGGATTTGTACAAGACTACAAAGACCTCAATATCGGGTTGCAGCTCAACAGCCTGATAGATGCCGCTGCCAGAGAAACAGAAGCCGACTATGTAGGCGGTTTTCTGGCCTATTCTGCCGGCTTCGGCCTTTTTGACAAAGGCTCCGATTTGCTTTCAAAATTATATCAGGCTTATAATATTCCCCCGGAAGAGACAGATCAGTACCCGTCGCTCAGTGACCGTCAGGCGATGAGCCAAAGATCGGCCGAAAAGCTGTCCAGGCTCGTCGAGGTATTCGAAATGGCCAACCTGCTCACGGCTATCGGCCACTACAGCGATGCCTATGCCTATTATCAATATGTGTTGATGACCTACCAGAGCCGGGAGATATATAATAACCTGGGCGTCACAGCCCTGCTCGACGCATTGCAGTATTTCAGTCCGACAGAACAAAAATTCCGGTTGCCCATCGTACTCGACCCGACATCTACGGCAACCCGGGATATTGCTACGGCGCCCAACCGCGACAGCCTCATCCGCCAGGCTATTTTTCACTTTGACGCAGCCATCAGTCTGGACCCCCGCTACGCCCCGGCTTACCTCAACAAAGCTTGCGCGTTTACCCTGCTCAAAGACTACGACCGGGCGAGGTTTTACGCAGGAGTTGAAGCCAAGCAAATCGCAACACAATACAAGCTGCCGCAAACCGCCTTGAATGCAGATGTACTCATCGGCATTATCGAGGCCCTGGAAGGAGAAACCCATAAAGCGCAAACTGTTTTGAGCTTGGCTGCCAACGCAGGCAGCGACCTGGCAACATACAATCTGCTCGTATTGCGCAATGAAACCATAACCACCGAAACAACTGATTTTCCCGAGCCAGATAAAACAGAGCAAATTGACAACCAGGCACTTGCACGCATTGCCGCCGAGGGAAATGTAGATAATTCAAAAACCGTCGCCTTTAACAGCCAAATGTTTTTTTATCAAAATCCGAATCAAGGCCCTCATTCCCGACTTTTTGCACATGAAAATACGGCAACCGGCAAAATCACGTATATTCACCTTACCAACCCCGGCTATCCAGGCAAAACCGCCCGGCAGATAGGCCTGGGCGCCAGCCGGGCCGACATTGTTGACGTATACGGCAAACCGGGCCACACCCTCGAAACGCCCAATGGTCAAATCATGGTGTATAAAAAAACCAGGAAAATGATCTTCAAACTGGGCGCCGATGGCAAGTTGGAGCAATGGGGCAATTTTATGGAATAACACCTATGTGGAAAAAACTATTTCAACCCTACGCCGTCATTATCACCGTCTATGTTTTTGTGCTGATCTGGCTGCTGTCGATGATCAAGCTGAATTTCCATTTTCTCAACCCGTTTAGCAACGGCATCAAAGATTATGAAATCACGGATATCGTATATTCCCGAATGCGCAATGAGGATGTTAAAATTGATGAACGCATTGTGATTGTGAATACAGGCCACCCCGATCGGACCAAAATTGCGCAAATGCTACAACGTATTGCCGCCGCGCAACCCAAAGTCATAGGGGTTGATGTATTATTTGCTAATAGAAAACAACCGCGGGAAGACTCGCTGCTACAAGTTTGCTTCAAAAAAAACGACAACCTGGTATTAGCTACCTTGCTTGAAAATTACCGCGAAGACATCGGGCAGTTTCAGGCGATCAGCGGCATTGATTCATTTTTCAGCCAATATGCCCGCACCGGCTATATTAATTTCCCCAGTACCACTACCCGTACCATACGCTATTTCAGTCCTATGGAAAAAACAGGCGAAGGCCCCGCCTTCGGTTTTGCCACAGAAATAGCGCGACTCTACGATCCGGCCGCAGTAGAAAAATTACTAAACCGCAAAAAAGACCTGGAGACCATACACTACACTTCAACAGCAAGCAGTTTTCTACAATTCGAACCCGAAACCATACTCGATACCAGCATTGATTTAAGCGCTCAATTGCGCAATAAAATCGTTTTGTTGGGTTACAGCGATACCGACGAGGGCGATTGCCCGCTGCTCGATAAGTTTTACACGCCGCTCAACCCTTATTACTCAGGCCGGGCCGACCCAGATATGTACGGCATCGTGATTCATGCCAATATCATCCAGATGATACTCAATGGCAAATTCGTTAACAAAGTCCCCGCCTGGTTGAGTTTTTTTCTCGCCGTTTTATGCTGCTACTTTAATGTATTGCTAGTCGATTGGGTTGAAGACCGATATCCCCGGCTGTACCACCCCTTCACCCGGGTAGTGCAGGTAATTGAAATGATTCTACTGTTTTTCATCATATCATGGCTCTTTTATACTTTCAGGCTCAAATGGGATTTCACTTACGGTATCTTAGGACTAGCCCTATACTTCGATGTGCTATTGAGTTACGAAGCGTTTTCCAAACGCCGCCACCAACGATTGATCAATAAACTTCCCGGAATTTTTCGAAAAGGAAAAGGCGAATAAGTCATTCACACAAAAAAACATACTATGAACAGGTACCTATTGCTCCTGGCATCTCTATTTTATTTTCAAACGGGAATCGCCCAGCCGGATATCATCGTACAATCCGTAACCGGCAAGGCATCGTATTTCGAAGCGGAGGGGAGCCGGGCAAAAACCGTATACCCCGGCCTGCGTTTGTCTCCCGACGGCAAGTTGCGCTGCGAATCGGGCGCTACCGTCAAGCTCCTGCGCGATGGCGATATTTTTACGTTAAAAGGCAGCAAGTTGTTTGCTTTGCGCGAATTGGACCGGCTGCCCAAAAGCGGCTCCAACGCCGGGTTCATGGGGCGATTCTCCAAATTTCTATCCGGCAGTATGAAAGAAACTCAAAATGACAAGGCGCTGGAGGAAAATCACCGCCGGTACATGGAAAAGGTGAAGGCGGGCATAGGCGGATTTTCTGATAAGCCGTTTCCCCTCCAGGCCAATATGCTCACACAGGGTATCCTGGGCGCGACACCCATCGTTTTTCGGTGGAGCGGAAGCGCTCACGGCGGCCACTACCGGTTTCAACTCAAAAGCAAGTGGAGTGGGCGGGCCGTGGCAACGGTCCATACTCGCGACTCCATGCTGTCGCTCGATTTATCGCAGTTGGCGCTGAATGAAGGCGAAGCTTACGAATGGTGGCTGGAAGACAACCAAACCGGCGCTGAGCAATCGGCAAAATCGACGTTTGTATTCCAGCCTGCGGCTGCCCGCAATGTGCTTGCCGAACTGCGCAACCTCCAGGACTATCAAAACGCGGGGGCCGCCGAGCAGGCTTTGATGGAAGCTTATTCGCTTGAACAAGAGGAATTGTATTACGATGCCGCACTGACCTACGAAACGGCGGCCAAAATGCATACCGGCAACTTGTTAATACGCGACACCCACGCCGCGTTTCTGTTGAGAATGGGACTATTGGAGGCCGCCAAAAAAATGATCAAACAACAGTAACAATCGACTATAAACGGCGAAGTGGCACAGCTGCCTTATGCGCTGTGCCACTTCGTTTAAACAATGGGTTGTTATGATCAACGCGATGCCGAAGCCAGGCGTTCCTGAGCTGCCGATGCATCGGTAGACTGAGCGGCGTCGAGCAAAAGCATAATGTCGGCGTCAGTAATATTGCCCTCACCATCGGGAATATGAATGGCAGCTTGCAGGGCTTTGATAGCCTCTGCCTTATCGCCCGTGGCCAGCAAAGCCTGGCCGTAGTTGTACCACGCTTTTCGACGCCATTTGTAGTTGGAGTCGAAGGGCGTGAACTCGCGATTGGTCACCAGTTTGAGTTCAGTTATCGCATTGGCGTATTCTTGCAGCTTGAGGTGGCACTCCGCTTTCACGCGGCGTACTTTCCAGTGGATCGGCTGGAGCGGGATCGACGTTTTTGCTGCCTTCTCCAGGTCGGCAATGGCGCCGGTATAATCGTTTTGAGCTATACGCACAAAAGCGCGACCGAAATAAGCGTCGGCCTTATTTGGGTTGATATCAATACTTTTTGAATAATCGTAGAGCGCATCGGTGTAATTGCGCAAGCGAAGGTTGATAAACCCGCGGCGTTCATAAGCCAGCGCATGGCGTTCAAATTTTTCGATGGCCTTGTCCAGCGCTTCCTTGGCCTCGTCTTCCAATCCGGCGGCAATTAACTCCCGGCCCTTGATGAATGCCTGCACCGCCATCTTGTCGCTTTGCGGCTCTATCACCATCTGGCTGACAATCTTGCCGTTTTCGATCATCCAGGCGCTCAGATCGCCTGCAATGGCAAACTGGGCTACTTGTTCGAGCAAACTGACCGTGTTCCGCCAGGTCTTCTCGCCGGCCTGCGTGATAAACCGGGGAATGTCAAGCGAAGTACTTTCTTCGAAAAAGATGTCTTCGCTTTTGAAAATGATATCGAGCTTGTAATAGTTCTCACGACGGTGCTCGTAGAACTTGAGAACCTGCTCGAAGCTTCGCGCATTGCCGAATTCAAGCCGACCGGAAAAAATTGATTTATATATCATAACGCCGCTGTTTTCTTGCCAATGGTGCGTGCGAACCGCAGACAGTGAAGGCGCTGCCAACGCCCGCTGCCAGGTCGTCCTGGTAGAAATCCTGTGCGATAAGCGCACAGTAGACCCAAATGCAATACAAGATTGCGCTGGTTAGTGGATTTCGTGGTTTTCTTTTGTAGTATCAGTACAGGTCAAAAAGGCTGCACAAGAACATGCAGTTAGTCCAGTATTTGCATAATAATCAAGAGAGTAACTTCAAATATAGCCTTATGTTTTTTAAATGTAAAGTTTTTTTTAAAAAAAATTTCAAAAAACTTGAAGAACAAGTGATTACAAATCAACGGCAAATGCTGTATGGATTTTAATTATTTGGACAAATACTGAACAAAGCAAATAAAGGACTGAATATGCAGTGTTATGGCCGCATGAAAACAGGAGAATTTGGGTTGTGTTCATTTACTGTGGCGTTGGCGCAAAACAGCTTCCACCTCTTCGAGGTGGTATCCTTTTGCGGCGAGCAACACCAGAAAATGGTAAAGCAGGTCGGCCGCTTCTCCTAGAAAAAGGTCCTTGTCGTCGTCTTTGGCCTCTATGATCAGCTCTACGGCTTCTTCGCCCACTTTCTGCGCTATTTTATTAATACCTTTTTGAAAAAGAGCGTTGGTATACGAGCCGTCCACCGGATGCGCTTGCCGGTGATGAATAATTGATTCGAGTTGGTGAAGAAAGTCCCGCTGCCGGTTTTCTTCGCCAAAACAGGTGTCGGCCCCGGTATGACACACCGGCCCCTGTGGATGGGCCTTGATGAGCAGTGTATCGGCGTCGCAGTCGACGGCAACACTCACTACCTGCAAGGTATTTCCGGAGGTCTCACCCTTGGTCCACAAACGCTGTTTGGAGCGGCTGTAAAAAGTAACCAGCCCGCCGGTTCTGGTTTGTTCCAGAGCCGCTTCGTTCATATACCCCAGCATGAGCACCAAGCCGGTATTTGCATCTTGTACAATGGCGGGCACAAGGCCGCCGTTTTTTTCAAAATCGATGGTCATTTTGTAGGTTGTAGGTTGCAGGTTTGAATTTAATATATTGATGATTCAACATCCAGCATTAAGCATTAATGACATACAGTGGTACAACTAGCCCCGGATTTCAACACCTTGAGTTTTCAAATAGTTTTTGAGTTGCGGAATGGGAATCTCGCCGAAGTGAAAAATGCTGGCTGCGAGGGCGGCATCGGCATGGCCTGTAGCAAAGACGTCGAGGAAGTGGGACATAGCGCCGGCGCCGCCGGAGGCAATCACGGGGATTTGGACGGATTGAGATACAGCCGCGGTGATATCGCAGGCGAAGCCTTGTTTCACGCCGTCATGATCCATAGAAGTAAACAGGATTTCGCCGGCGCCCCGGCTTTCAGCCTCCTTCACCCATTGCAGCAGGTTGATATCGGTGGCGAGACGCCCGCCATTTAGATACACCAGCCAATCGTGGTTGTGATAGCGGGCGTCAACGGCCAGTACCACAAACTGACTACCGAAGTGCAGGGCCAGTTCTTCGATCAGCTGAGGGCGGCGTACGGCTGCCGAATTGATCGATATCTTGTCGGCCCCGGCATCTAGCAGCGCTTCTACATCCTGCAAAGAGCTAATACCTCCGCCAATGGTAAAAGGGATGTTGAGGCTGCCGGCAATACGCCGCGCCAATTCGCTCATCGTTTTGCGCTTTTCGTGGGTTGCCGTGATATCGAGAAACACGAGTTCGTCGGCGCCTTCATCGCTATAGCGGGCGCCGAGTTCAACGGGGTCGCCGGCATCGCGCAGGTTGACAAAGTTGACGCCTTTGACTGTGCGGCCGTCTTTAATGTCGAGACAGGGTATGATGCGTTTGGCTAGCATACGTCAGGATTTGGCTTGCATACGCCTCACCAGCGGATAGCTGAATACGGCCAGGGTGATGATGGCTACCCCCCAGTAAAAATTGGGTGAGAGCTCTTTGTGTTCCTGCAATAGCAACCAGGCCAGCGCAATGCCGTAGACGGGTTCCATACTCACGGCCAGGTTGGCGCTAAAAGCCGACAAGTGGCGCAGGGAGCGCAACGCCAGTACATAGGCCAACGTAGTACATAATAACGCCAGCACCAGCAAATAGACCCAGTCGAGCAACGAAGGAGGCAGCCATTGCAGCGGCCCGTCGCTCTGCGCGATCACCAGCGGCAATATGGCGCTGATAAACAGCCAGGCGCTGCTCAATTCGATAAAAGTAACGCGCCTCGCATCTTTATCGCCCAGCAGTTTTTTGTTGAGCGTTGCAAATAACGCAGCCAGGAGCGCCGAAACCAACGCCACTACTATGCCCAATACCTTTGAGGCGCCCGTACTATTGACAATAAGGGCCATACCTGGTATGATGAGCAGCCCCAACGCCAGTTCGTACCACTTGATGCGCTGGCGCAACAATGCCGGCTCCAAAAGCGCAGTAAAAAAGGACGTTGTGGCCATGCAGATGAGCGTAATAGACGCGTTAGACAACTTAATGGCGCCGTAGAAGGTGAGCCAATGTATGCCTACTACCACCCCCACTCCGGCGTATTGCCACCTTTCGCGGGGCGTCGTATCGCTGAATACTTTGCGATAACCAACGATCAGCAACAAACTGATGCTGGTAATCAGCACTCGCCACCACACCAGCGTGACAGCGGGCAGTGCAATAAGTTTGCCCAAAATGGCGGTAAAACCAAATAACAACACCGCGAGGTGCAATTCGATATACGATTTTTGGGCAGGCGTTAAAGTCATGACATGTATTTGGCAGCAAAACAACAAAATTGTCGCATAGTTCTGTCGCTTTCCACGAACAATTCTGTATGCTTGCGCATTAATGTTGTTTAACAAAAAAACAAACCAACAATGCCAATACAAATTGGAGATCAAGCGCCTGAATTCAAGCTCTTCTCAACGGACAAAAAAGAAGTAGCGCTTTCAGATTTCAAGGGCCAAAACGTCGTTTTGCTGTTTTTCCCAATGGCTTTTACGAGCGTATGCACCCAGGAATTGTGCAGCATGCGCGATAATATCGCCGCCTACAACAATCTCAACGCGCAAATCCTGGCGGTTTCCGTCGACTCGCCGTTTACGCTCAATAAATTCAAAGAGGATCAGGGTCTCAACTTTCCGTTGCTATCTGATTTCAACAAAGAGGTGTCTGCCGCGTACGACTCCCTGTATGAAGAATTTGTGATGGGTATGCGCGGCGTTTCCAAGCGCTCGGCCTTCGTCATCGACAAAGAAGGTATCGTGCGTTACGCCGAAGTCTTGGATGCTGCCGGAAATTTGCCTAATTTTGAAGCGATAAACGGAACTTTATCGCAACTCAATTGATTTTGATTTGCGTTACAGGTTTCGATAACGCAAATTCAAGATCATGCTGCACGGCCATACCAAGGAAGAACAAGATGAGGTGCTGTTGGAAGAGGAGATCTCCGACAGTGATATCGGCTCTATGGCTCAGCTTATCGTATACAACGACGATGTCAATACGTTTGAGTGGGTCATTAAGTGCTTCATAGAGATCCTCCGCCACACTTCGGAGCAGGCGGAGCAACTGGCACTGCTCATCCACTTCAAAGGAAAGGCCACGGTGAAGACGGCGCCAAAACGGGAGTTGATGCCCAAAAAGGAGGCGCTGATCGACCGTGGCCTTTCCGCTGTGATTGAAGAAGGGGGTTAACCTATGCCCTTGTTTCTACTTCCCGAAGACGATATCCACTTCCCGCCGGCCCACCTGGCGCCGGAGGAAGGCTTGTTGGCCGTTGGGGGTGATTTATCACCGCAACGCCTTATTGAAGCCTACAGGCATGGCATTTTTCCCTGGTTTAATGAAGAAGACCCCATCCTCTGGTGGTCGCCCGACCCGCGCTTTGTGCTTTTCCCCCAACAACTGAAGGTGGCCAAAAGTATGCGCCCGTATTTCAACCAACGCAAGTTTGAGGTCAGCTATAATCAATGTTTTGAACAAGTGATGCGCAGTTGCGCCGCCGTCTACCGACGCGGGCAAGGCGGCACCTGGATTACGGAAGATATGGTGCAGGCTTACACGGCCCTTCACCACATGGGGTACGCTCATTCGGTGGAGGTATGGCAAAACGAAGAACTGGTGGGCGGCCTGTATGGACTGGCGATGGGCGATGTCTTTTTTGGAGAGTCGATGTTTGCACATGTCAGCAATGCCTCCAAATTCGGCTTTATCTCGCTGGTGCGCGAATTACAAACGCGCAATTTCCAACTCATCGATTGCCAACAACAAACCCGGCATCTCGCCAGCTTAGGCGCAGTGCCCATCCCCCGCCGACAATTTCTCGATATGCTCTCTCATCTTCCCGAACAACCGGAGGCGGTTAGCTTTGCCCCCGGTTCGCCTTAGTACCACGGAACGCCTGAGTTGGTTTAGCGCTTCGCTGTTTAGCTGTACCACGGTACGCCTGAGTTGGTTTATCGCTTCGCTGTTTAGCTTTTTCGTGGCAAAACTACACCCTATCGCTCAGCCACGGGAGGATCGTTGT
>JRYG01005683.1_pt1 | contig 17718 bp, 18 predicted proteins | sample 235341 | NCBI WGS metagenome assembly JRYG01 (sample SAMN03074218, study PRJNA261478) | activated sludge metagenome | biome: Wastewater Treatment Plant; feature: Wastewater; material: Activated sludge; isolation source: activated biomass of a wastewater treatment plant treating hydrocarbon... ... | reverse complement strand
GTGCTCTTCCTCGACGAGATCCACCGCTTCAACAAGGCCCAGCAGGACGCTCTCCTGCCGGCGGTCGAAAGCGGCGTGCTGACCCTGATCGGTGCGACCACCGAAAACCCCTACTTCGAGGTCAACTCGGCCCTGATCTCCCGCAGCCAGATCTACGAACTCCAGCCGCTCGGTCCGGCCGAAATCCTGACCCTGCTCGAACGCGCACTCGCCGACCGCGAGCGGGGGGTGGCCGGTCAGGTGGAGGTTGAACCGGAGGCGCTCGAGATCCTGGCCGAGCGGGTCTCAGGCGACGCGCGGGCCGCCCTTTCGGCCCTCGAGCGGCTGGCCGCCGCCGGCGGAACTGCCGGCGTCACCGAAGTCGAGGATGCCCTCCAGGCACAGGCGATCGCCTACGACAAGGGCGGTGACCACCACTACGACTACATCTCCGCCTGGATCAAGGCGACCCGGGGATCGGACCCCGACGCCTCGCTGTACTACCTGGCAGTGATGATCGAGGGCGGTGAGGATCCCCGCTTCATCGCCCGCCGCATGGTGATTCTCGCTTCGGAGGACGTCGGCAACGCCGACCCCCAGGCCCTGGTCGTGGCCACCGCGGCGGCAGCGGCCGTCGATCGCGTCGGAATGCCGGAGGCGGCCCTGAACCTCGCTCAGGCAGCCACCTACCTCGCGCTTGCCCCGAAGTCCAACGCTTCCTACAAGGCGATCAACGCTGCCCGGGACGAAGTCCGGCGAAACGGACCGAAGCTGCCACCGGCCCACCTCCGAGACTCCCACTACCCGGGAGCGAAGGAACTCGGCCGGGGCGAGGGATACGTCTATCCGCATGACGTCGACGGTGGCGTGTCCGGGCAGTCGCTGATGCCGGAGGGCCTCGAAAGCCTGCGCTTCTACGAGCCGACCCGATACGGCTTTGAGTCCGAACTCGCGCGTCGCCGTGAAGCCGCCGCGAAGATCAGGCGCAGAGCCGAAAACGCTTAGGCAACCTTAAGGTCAAACCCGGAACTTCTTGAACCGTTCCGGGTTTCATATGGCAGACCCAACTTGAGCAAGACGCCAGGTGGGGTGCTGTGTCGGCCGGAGACTCGGACTGGGGGTCTCCGGCCGAGTTGTTTGCAGGGGCGGTCCGGGATGCCGGTTCGCCCCGTGCGGCGCACGGATTCCGGCGTACACTTCGGTTCATGGCTACCGAGACCGCGCAGAGCGAAACGTCCGAATCGACCGCAACATCGACTCCTCCGCTGGAGTCGTTCAACCCCGCGACCGGCGAACTGGTCGGCACCGTCGAGACGATCACCCCGGAGCAGGTCCAGGGAGTCGTTGACGAAGTTGCCCTGATCCAGCCGGCCTGGGCCGAGCTCTCGCCCTCGGACCGTGCCACCTACCTCAAACGCGCGGCAACCGTCCTCCACGACCGCCTCGACGAGATCGCGGCGCTGCTCTCGCAGGAGCAGGGCAAGCCGATCTCCGAGTGCTACACGATGGAGCTGATTCCCTCGATCGACGCCATGCGCTGGTGCGCCAAGGAGGGGCCGGGCATCCTCAAGGACGAGAAGATCTCCTACCCCCAGCCCTTCTTCAAGACCAAGCGTTCGAAGTTCCGCTTCCAGCCGATCGGCGTGGTCGGGGTCATCGCTCCCTGGAACTACCCGTGGACGATCCCGATGCAGGAGATAGCGATCGCCCTGATGTGCGGCAACGGCGTGGTCCTCAAGCCGGCCAGCCTGACTCCGCTGCTCGGCGAGGCGATCCAGAGCGTCTTCGAGGAGGCGGGACTGCCCAAGGGTCTCGTGCGCAACGTCCATGGCGGCGGCCGGATCGGCGACGCGCTGACCAAGTCGACCGCCGGCAAGATCTTCTTCACCGGTTCCGTCCCGGTCGGTTACAAGGTCGGCGAGGAGTGCGCGAAGCTGATGAAGGGCTGCGTGCTCGAGCTCGGCGGCAAGGATCCGATGATCGTGCTCGAGGACGCCAACGTCGACTTCGCGATCTCCGGTGCGGTCTGGGGAGGCTTCGCCAACGCTGGCCAGACCTGTGCCGGAATCGAGCGGGCCTACATACGCCGCGAAGTGGCGGACCGCTTCATCGAAGGGGTGGTCGCAGGTGCCAGCGCACTGAAGGTCGGCGACCCATCCGAGGTGGACACCGAGATCGGTCCGATGGTCAGCAAGGACCAGTACGACCTGGTCCGTGAGCTGGTCGATGATGCGGTCGCGGGCGGCGCCGAGCTTCGTTGCGGCGGGCCGGTCGACGTCGAGGGTTTCCCCGAGGGCAACTTCATCGCCCCGGTCGTGCTTACCAACGTCAATCACGACATGCGGATCATGAAGGAAGAGATCTTCGGTCCCGTGCTTCCGATCATCACAGTCGATTCAGACCAGGAGGCGCTTGACCTCGCCAACGATTCCGAGTTCGGGCTCGGCGCCTCGGTCTGGACGAAGGACCGTCAGCGCGGGGAACGCATCGCCGACCGGATCGAGTCGGGCATGGTCTGGATCAACGACCACATGTTCACCCACGGCGCCTGCCAGTGCACCTGGGGCGGGGTCAAGAATTCCGGGCTCGGGCACTCCCACTCCAGGTTCGGCTTCTACGAATGCGTGGAGATCAAGCTGGTCACTTACGAACCCGGCCTGACCCGGAACTTCTGGTGGCACCCCTACGACGAGACGCTGGCCAAGGCGATGAAGTCCTCGGCCGGCCTGCTCTACGGCAAGGGCAGCCAGCGGGTCGAAGCGTTGAAGTCCGGTGCCGGTCCGCTGCTTGAGGTCGGTCGCCGCATCACCAAGCGCGGCTCCTGAAGCTTCTCGCGGTCCTTTTCACCTTCCTGGCGGCCGGCCTCATGGTCGGCGCCTGGTACCTGCTGCCTGATGACGGCGATTCCGGTGACCGGAACACGCCGGCCCGGACGGTGTCCACGGGGGATACGGCCGAGCAGAAGAAGCCGCCGGAGGAGCCGGAGCCGACCCTGCCTCCGATGGAGTGCCCGGCCGACTTGACCAACTGCGAGGTTGCGACGGGCCGGGTGATCTACGTGGAAGCGGTCGACCCCGACGGTGACGGTGACGCCCACTTCGTGACCCTGAGCAACCAGAGCATCACTTCGACGGCGATCACCGTGTTCGACGTCAGAACGGACCTGCGGCCGGACCCGCTCCCGAAGCGGGGAGACCTCGTCGGCGGTTACGGACCCGTGTTCGAGGGCTCGTACGGGCAGCGGCAGATCGAAGTGATCGAGTTCCACGTCGGGAAATAGGCAGTCGGGCTGGTTGGGGCCCGGGCCGGGGTTCATGGGAGACTGCGCCAGGTGAACGGAGGGCCAGACAACGCGATTCGGCTCAGCGGTCTCGAGCGGGACTACGGTGACCGCACGGCGCTTGCCGGCGTCGATCTCGAACTGCCGGCCGGTGCGTCGCTGGCCGTTCTGGGGCCGAACGGTTCCGGCAAGAGCACCCTGCTGAGGATCCTCGCCACGCTTCTGCGACCCAGCCGCGGCGAGGTCACCGTGCTCGGTTCTTCGCTTCCCGACGACGCCTGGAAGCTGCGGGGCAGGATCGGCTTCCTCGGGCACGAGCCGCTGCTTTACGAAGACCTGACCGGGCGGGAGAACCTGGAGTTCCAGGCCCGCCTGTACGGGATTGCGCGTGAGGAGGCCGATGCCCGGATCGAAGCGGACCTCGACCTGCTGGGTATGACCCGCCGGGCGGGCTACCGGGTCAGCGACTACTCGGCCGGCATGAAGCAGCGGATCGCGATCTGCCGCGCCGTCCTCCACCGGCCGGCCCTGCTGCTTCTCGACGAGCCGGATTCCAACCTCGATCCCGACGGCCGCGAGGCCGCCCGGGCGCTGATCGGCAAGCCCGGAGAGATCGGCTGGGCCTCAGGTACCACGGTCACCCGGGTCGCCGTGTCCCACGAGCCCGAGCGGGCGAGGGCCGAGGCGGACCAGGTTCTCGAACTGGCGATCGGAGTCGGCGCGTGACCCCTTCCCTCCAGGCGCTTGGCGCCATAGTCGCAAAGGACCTGCGGACCGAACTCCGGACGATGCGCTCGCTGCCGGCGATGATCCTGTTCGCGGTGACCACCTTCATCATCTTCCGCTTCGGGCTGGACCGAACGGCACTCTCGGGCAGCCTCGCCTCCGGCGTCGTCTGGACGACGCTGCTCTTCGCGGCAGTCCTCGGGATCAACCGAATCTTCCTGCCTGAACGGGAAGAGGGCGGCTTCGACGCCTTCCGGCTGGCCCCGGTCGACCGTCCGGTCCTCTTTGTTGCCAAGGCCACGGTCCTGTTTCTCTACCTCGCCGTACTGGAGGTGATCGTGATTCCGGTTTTCGCGGTCTTCTTCCTGAACGACTGGTCGGGGCTCTTGCCGCTGATCCCTGTACTGCTGCTGACCAACCTGGGTTTCGCCGCCCTGGGCACCCTGATCTCCTCCATGGCGGTCAACTCGAGGGCGCGCGACCTGCTCGTGCCGTTGCTTCTGCTGCCTCTCGTCGTGCCCCTGATGATTGCCGCCACCGGCGCCACTTCGCCCCTGCTGGACTCCGGCGGCCCCACTTTCGACAAGTTCGGGACATGGCTGCTTGTGCTCGGTCTATACGATGGGGTCTTCTGCCTCGTCGGTTACGCCGTATTTGACTTCCTACTCGAGGACTGAAGCGGCACCGGGCAGGATCCGAAATGTCGGGACGCGGTCTGAAACAACTTTCGATTCTCACCACGCTGGTGATGCTGGCCGGGCTCGTCCTTGTCTTTTTCTGGGTTCCCATGGACGACACGGAGGGCTTCCGCCAGAAGGTCTTCTACATCCACGTCCCGCTGGCGATCGTCGCCCTGGTCGGGTTCATGGCAGGTGGCGTCGAAGGGTTCCGCCATCTCCGCAGCAACGACCGGCGGCATGACGCGAACTCATACGTGTTCATCCACATGTCGATCATCTTCGGGGTGGCGGTGCTGATCACCGGGATGCTCTGGGCCAAGGCTTCCTGGGGTCATTACTGGGTCTGGGACGAACCGACCCTGGTCAGCTTCCTGATCGTCTTCCTCCTCTACTGCACCTACTACCCCTTCCGCTACGCGATCGAGGACCGGGACCGTCAGGCCCGGTACGCGTCGGTGTTCGCGATCACCGCCGGGGCCTTCGTGCCGCTCAACTTCATGGCCGTGCGGATGGCCGAGAGCCTGATCCACCCCAGGGTGTTTGCGACCAGCGAGGGCGGATTGCCCGGATCGATGATGTTCACCTTCCTGGTCATGCTGGCCGCCATCGGCCTGCTCTGGGTCACGCTGGTCAAGCTCGAGCTGCTCGGCAAGCAGACCTCGGGCCAGGTTTCGAAACTGCGCCGCGCGCTGGAAGCGGAAGGCTTCAACACCCGGACCGACCCGGAAGGAACCGTCGGTCGCCGTATCGCCCCCAACCTGGAGTCCCGATAAATGTCTGACGTGCTTCCCGGCGACGCCGGATACGTTTTCGCCGCCTACACCGTCTTCCTGGTGCTGCTGCTCGTCTACCTGGGAATCCTCGGTGCGAAGTTCCAGAGGATCAGCCGCGACATCACCGAACTGACCGAAGAGGTCGAGTCGGGCCGCGGGCAGGTCGATGCAAAGCCGGTCGAACCGGCCAGGTCAGAGGCCGGGGCCGAAGAGCCGACCGGTGTCTGAGCTTCTCGCACTCGGGATCTCCCACAAGACGGCTCCGCTGGAGCTTCGCGAGCGACTGGCCCTGCCGGAAGGGCGCGCAGCCGGCCTGATGGCCGATCTTGCCGGCTCCGGAGGGTCGGCCGAGGCGACCATCATCTCCACCTGCAACCGGACCGAGGTCTATCTGGTCGCCTATGACCCGGTAGCCGCCGAGTCCGAGGTACTTTCCGCCCTCGCCGCGCAGGCCGGGATCCGGCCGACCGAGCTGGTCGGTCACCTCTATTCTCTCCGCGGTCCGGATGCGGCCAGGCACCTCTTCAGGGTGACCGCCGGCCTTGACTCGATGATCATCGGCGAGGTCGAGATCCAGGGCCAGGTCAAGCGAGCCCATGAACTCGCCCTCGTCGAGGGCGCATCAGGGCCGATCCTCAACCGTCTGTTTCGCGGAGCGATCGCCGCTGCAGGCAGGGCACGCAACGAGACCGGGATCAGCGAGAAGGGAGTCTCCGTGGCCTCGGTCGCCGTTTCCGAGGCAAAGCGCACGCTCGGCGACCTCGCCAACCGTCAGGCCCTCGTGGTCGGCGCCGGCGAAACCGCCGAACTGGTGGCCCGTTCGCTCGCATCGAGCGGCACGGATTCCGTCTTCGTCGCGAACCGGCACTTCGACCGGGCCCGGGGACTGGCCGAGCGGTTCGGCGGCAGGGCGGCCCGCGTCGCCGACCTGCCCGAGCGGCTCGCCGAACCGGACATCGTCATCTCGGCGACCAACTCCCCTCATCACCTGATCGACCGAGAACTGCTCGAACCGGTTCTTGCGAAGCGGGACGGCCGTCCACTTCTGCTCGTCGACCTGGCGGTGCCCCGGGACATCGAACCGGGGGTGCGCGAGCTGGCCGGGGTCGCCGTCCTGGACATCGAGGATCTTCAGCGCGTGGTCGAAAGGAACACCGCGAGCCGGGCTTCCGAGGCCGGCAAGGCGGAGCGGATCCTGAATGCCGAACTCGAGCTGTTCGAGCGCTGGGTGGACTCTCTGGAGGTTCTTCCGGCGGTGATCGCCCTGCGGGAGCGGGCTGACGAGATCGTGCGCCGGGTTCTGGAGGAAAACCGGGACCGCTGGATGAACCTGAGTGACGCCGACCGCGATCGGGTGGAGAAAGTGACCCGTGCCGTCGCGCAGCGGATGCTTCACGAGCCGACCCTGAGGCTGAAGGAGATGGCCGGAACCGAGGCCGCATACGAAGCCGTGAACACGGTCAGGGATCTGTTCGGACTTGACGTCGAGACCGACCCCGGGGGCGGTTCCGAAGCCACCGTCACCCCGATTCGCCGCGAAGTTTGACCCAGGCCGAGCCAGAGCTGAGAGTCGCCACCCGGCCGAGTCCGCTGGCCCTGGCGCAGACCCGGCTGGTCACCACGGCGCTAGGTCTGGACGGGGATTGCCTGGTCAAAGTGGAGAACCAGACCGGCCCAAGGGACAAGGAGCGGTTCGTCCATGGCGTCGAGCAGGCAGTGTTGAGCGGCCAGGCAGAACTCGGTGTTCACTCGGCCAAGGACCTGCCGGGGGAGATGACCTCGGGGCTGGTGATCGCAGCCACCCCCGAAAGGGCCGATGCCCGGGACTGCTGGATCGGCCCGGGCGAATCGGTAGAGACGATCCCCGAAGGCGCCAGGGTCGGGACATCGAGCCTGCGCCGGCGCGCCCAGCTGCTCGCGATGCGACCGGACCTGAAGATGGTCGACATCGCCGGAAACGTCGACACCCGCCTTTCGAAACTGGAGACCGGCGAGGTTGACGGGCTGGTCCTCGCGGTCGCGGGCCTCGTTCGGCTGGGCCGTGAGTCCGCAATCGGCTTCATCTTCGATGCCGGTCAGATGGTTCCGGCAGCGGGTCAGGGCACCCTCGTCATCCAGGGGCGGAGAAACGGCCCCGGGTTGAACGAGGCAGCGGCCCTTGGCGACGGCGACACACTCTCGGCCCTGCTCGCCGAACGGGCAGCGGTGGTGGAGATCGGCGCCGACTGTGACAGTCCGGTCGGATTTCACGCCACGGTGCGCGGCGGAGCGATTACCATGGCGGGGTTCGCCGGTCTCGCAGACGGATCCGTATGGCTGCGGGATCACCTTGAAGGTGACGCCGTCCGGCCGGAAGAGCTGGGCCGGAATCTCGCTCGCAGGATGGTCAGCGCCGGAGCGGCGGAGATCCTCGAAGGTACGGTTGGCGAATGAGCGAACCGACCGGATCCGGAGCGGCGAGCGGCCAGACGGCACCGGTTGCCCTGGTCGGTGCCGGCCCCGGTGACGCCGGGCTGATGACCCGGCGCTCGCTGGAACTGCTGGCCCGGGCCGACGTCGTCTTCTTCGATCGCCTGATCCCGCCGGATGCACTCGACGGCTGCCGTCCCGAGGCCGAACTCGTCTATGTCGGCAAGGAACCCGGCAACCCGGGCCTCGGCCAGGAGGAGATCAACCGTCGGCTCGTCGAGAGCGGACGGGCAGGTCTTCGGGTGGTCAGGCTCAAGGGCGGTGACCCGTTTCTTTTCGGCAGAGGCGCCGAAGAAGCCGAGGCCCTGCATGCGGCCGGTCTCGACTTCGAGATCGTGCCGGGCATCACCGCCGGGATAGCGGCCACCGCCTACGCGGGCATTCCCGTCACCCATCGCGAGGAGTCGGCGTCGGTTACCTTCCTCACGGGTCACGAAGATCCGCAAAAGTCCGAGTCACGGATCGACCTTGAACAGGCAGCCGCGTCCCCTGCAACGCTCGTCTTCTACATGGGCCTCAAGTCGCTCGGCGCCAACGCCCGTGTCCTGATCGAAGCGGGCCGTCCCGCCGACCAGCCGGTCGCGGTGATCGAGATGGGAACGACCCCGGCCCAGCGGGTGGTTGAGGGAACGCTGGAGACGATCGCTTCCGAAGTCGAGGCCGCCGGGTTGAAACCACCGGCTCTGGTGGTGGTCGGGCAGGTCGCGGCGAAGAGGCAGCAACTCGCCTGGTTCGAGCAGCGCCCCCTTTTCGGTGTCTCGGTCGTGGTGACCAGGGCGAAGGATCGCGCCTCGGCGCTCGCGGGCCGCATTCGCGCCCTCGGAGGCGAGGTGGTCGAGTTGCCGGTCTCCCGGACCGATCCCGTTGACCCGGCCGATCCGGCGGTCAGCCAGTCGCTCGACCGCTTCGGGCGCGGTGAATTCGACCTGGCCTGTTTCACAAGCCCGACCGGCGTTTCCTCCTTCTTCGATCTGATCGGCGGGATCGGCCTCGATGCCCGGGCCTTCGCCGGCATGGAACTTGCGGCGATCGGACCGAGTACAGCCAGGTCGCTGGCCGGACACGGCCTGCGGGCCGACTACCTGCCCGAGAAGTTCGTGGCCGAAGGAATGCTGAAGACGCTCGGGAAAGTGCCGATGGAAGGTCGCCGGATCCTGATTGCCAGGGCTGCGGAAGGCCGGGAACTGCTGCCCGAGACACTTCGCCAGCGCGGTGCGGAGGTAACCGTAATGCCGGTGTACCGGACCGTCCCCGAGATCCCGTCGGCCACCGCACAGAAGCGGGCCGCGGCCGCCGACTTCATCACCTTCACCTCGGCTTCATCGGTCAACAACCTCGTTCGCACAGGCGCCGTGGACCCGGCAACATTCGCCCCCCGGGTGGTGACGATCGGGCCGGTAACCAGCGAGGCGGCCCGTGATGCCGGCTTCGAGGTTTCACTCGAAGCCGGCCGTCATGATCTCGACGGACTCGTCGAGACGCTCAGCCGCCAGCGGTGAAGCGCGCCTTGCGCAGAGTCAGACTCGCCTTGCAGCCGCCCTGCCAGACCTTGATCGTGAATATCGCCCGGTTTCTGTTCACGAAGCGTCCGGAAACGCTGCTCCTCAGCTTCGGGTAGGAAGAGGAAATGCTGCCCCTGAAGCTGAAACGGTTGCGAGCATTCGGTGCCACGGCACGCTTCGGTGTGGAGAACGCTCCGGTCACTCCCTCGTAGGTGTAGAGACCGTCCGGAGTACAGGCCTTGCCCTCCCGGTCGCGGAACTTCATGTTCGCCGAGGCTCCGGCGATCTTGCCCCCGTCGGTGATCACATACCCGTCCTGCTTGCCGACCTTCTGGTAGTAGGCGCCGTCCTTCGGCTTGATCTTCGCCGAGGCGACACCTGTCGAGAGGCCTGCTGCGAGAGCCAGTCCGGTGAGCACGGCGATGAAACGGATGATCGGGGTTCGATTCACGGTTCTCCCTGGGGTCGATGAGGACTGTCCGATTATCCCGGCAGACGTGCGCAGATTGCAAGTGGCCGGCTTCCGGGTCGGCAATAAACTGCGCGGATGGCGCAGCCAGGCAACCAGACCCGAACCATGCCGGTCACCTTTCTGACCGACTTCGGTTACAGCGACGAGTATCCAGGCGTATGCCGCCTGGTGATCGCGGCTGTGGATCCGGGAATCAGGGTGATCGACCTGACTCACGGAATACCTCCCGGCGACATCCGGCGGGGCGCTCTTGCACTCGCTGCCGCCGTGCGGTTCTCACCGCCCGCCGTCCATCTCGCAGTGGTCGATCCGGGCGTCGGCGGACGGCGGAGGGCCCTCGCACTGATATGCGGTGATCATTTCCTGGTTGGACCGGACAACGGGCTCCTCATGCCTGCCGCCTCCGTGCTCGGTGGCATCGATGCCGCATTCGACATATCCGGAACTCCGGTCCGAGCCGGGGAAAGCGACACCTTCCACGGCCGGGACATCTTCAGTCCGGTAGCCGCGGAGCTCGCACGGGGTGCGGCTCCCGGCGAGCTGGGCGAGGCCATCGGCTTTCGCGAGCTCGAACTGCTCGAGGTGCCGGAGCCCACGATCACCACCGGCCGGATCGACGCCCAGGTGCTCTACCTCGACCAGTACGGAAACGTGATCCTCAACCTCCACTCCGAGGTGCTTGACGGAACCTTCTTCACCGAGGAAATTCCGATCCAGCTCGAGACCAGTCTTCAGAAGATGATTGTTCCGGTCGGCAGGACGTTCGCGGACGTGACGGCAGGAGAACCCGTCCTGTTCACGGATTCGACTGGCTTCCTGGCCCTTGCTGTCAACCGGGGTTCGGCGGGGAGCCGTTTCGGTCTCGGGCCGGACAATTCGGTCAGGTTCACACCGGTAGCCTCTCCCCGGTGAAAGTCGGCTCTCCCCGAATCCACTTCCGCTCGATCGGGTCGACCAATGAGCGGGCCCGGCAGGCGGCGATCGCAGGGGCACCCGCCGGCACCCTGGTCACCTCGGCCGAGCAGACCGCAGGCCGCGGCCGACAGGGCCGGCCCTGGCATACCCCGCCCGGGTCGGCCGTCGCCTGGAGCCTCGTGATCCGTGAAGAGGTCGAGGTTCCGGGCACGCTGCCGCTTCAGGTCGGCGTCGGGGTCTGCGAGGCGCTCGAGTCCCTCGGCTGTGCCGGGGTCCGGATGAAGTGGCCAAACGACATCTGGATCGGGCAGCGCAAGTGCTCCGGCATCCTGGTCGAAGCGAGGCCGCAGGACGGGTGGGCGGTGGTCGGGGTCGGGGTCAACGTGTCGATCACCGACGAAGAGTTTCCCGAAGAGTTGCGCGGCCGGGCTACCTCGATCGGCCGGGGTGTCACTTTCGAACAGACGGTCGAGGCCCTCAACCGTTGCGTCGGGGAGCGGCTGAACGCATCGGTGGAGAAGACGCTCGCCGCCTTCGACGAGCGCGACGCCCTCAAGGGGAGGACCGTTTCGTGGGGCGAGGGGGAGGGCGTTGCCGCAGGCATCGACCGCCAGGGCAACCTCCTGGTCGAGTCACCGGCCGGATGCCTGACCAGCCTCAACGCCGGCGAAGTGCACCTCTCGCTACCGGCCCGCGCTGCGTGAGGGAAGTGGTGCAGGGCCGCCCGGTCCGGGCGTTGGTCCCACAGCTCGATCTCGCCCGACCCGGCGTGGTCTGGCTCGACGGCGAACCGCTGCTGATCGAACCAACCGGCACCGGCCGGGCGGTTGCCAGAAAGAGGGACGGCAGCCTGATCGTCGGAGGAGGCGGCAGGAAAGAGGTCATCGGCGCGATCGACCGCTGGTACCGCCGGGAGGCCCGCTCACGGATCGAGCCGCTCGTGGCCAGCGAAGGCGAGAGGCTGGGTCTGAAGGCCAGCAAGGTCAGGGTCGGCAACCAGCGCACCCGATGGGGTTCCTGCTCCACATCGGGCACCGTCTCCTTCAACTGGCGCCTCGCGATCGGCCGTCCCGAGGCGCTTCACTACGTGGTGGTTCACGAACTGATCCACCTGCGCCACCACAACCATTCCCGCGCCTTCTGGGGTGATCTCGCCGCCGCCTTTCCGGACTATCGCGAAGAGGCCGCGTGGCTGCGCAGCAACGAGCGCCTCCTGCTCGCGTGGAAGCCACTGATCTGATCGGGTACCGTCTCCGCCATGACCGAAGCGGGCAGGGGAGTCAGAGGGAGTTTCGTCGTGATGCTGCTGGCCCTGTTCGGGCTCGCCTTCTGCCTGGTTCCCAGGCCCGCTGAAGCTTCTACCGGTTCCAGGCTCAACGAGGCTCTCAACCGCGTGATGGCGGTCCCCAACGGACCGCCCGGAATCTCGATGCAGATCGTCCGGAACGGGCGTTCGCATTACTACCGGCGCGGCTTCTCGGATGTCGCCGACCGGACCCGGCCCCGGATCCACCAGCGCTTCCGGATCGCTTCCGTCGCCAAGGCTTTCAGCGGCGCCGTCGCCCTGAACCTGGTGGCGAGAGGTCGCCTGCGGCTGCGATCGACGATCGGCGAGATACTGCCGGGCCTGATGCCGAAGGCCAGACAGGTGACGCTGGGCCAGGCGCTCCATCACACGGGGGGTCTGCCCGAGTACATCCGCTCGAAAGGCTTCCTGCGGCAGGTCACCAAACGACCGAAGGGCTACGTCGCCCCGCGCACGATCATCTCCTGGGTCCGGGGCCTGAACCTGGCCCACCGCCCGGGCAGCAGGTACGAGTACTCGGACACCGACAACATCGTGGTCGGGCTGATGGCGCAAAGGGTGACCGGGGTTCCGTACCTCAATCAGATCCGCTGGCTCGGCAGGAAGATCGGGGGGCTCCGTTCCACCTACATGCCGCGGACCGTGCGGATCCCGGGACCCTACATCCGGGGCTACGAGATCGAACCGGGCAAGAAGCCGGCCGACATCTCGGGGATCATCAACCCCTCCGGTGCCTGGGCTTCGGGCGGCATCGTGTCGACGCTGCCCAACCTGAGCCGCTTCTTCCGCGCCTACGTGGCGGGCCGCTTCTTCGGCCAGGGTCCCCGGGCCGCAGCGATCAAGCGGGCGCAGCGCAGCTGGCTCAGGGGTGAGTCACAGCCCGCCGGCCCTGGCAACAACTGGGCCGGCATGGGCCTCTTCCGCTACTCGACGAAGTGCGGGGTCATGTACGGCCATACCGGATCCTTCCCCGGCTATCGCGTCTTCGCCGCATCCTCGGCTGATGGCAAGAGGTCAGTCGCCTTCGTAGCAAACGCGCAGATTCTCAGCACGACCCGGGGCAACCCCAACGCGAAGCAGGTCAGCGCCCGGATTCGACGGGCCCAGGTCGCAGCGGTCTGCCACGCCCTGCGCTAGCCCGCCAGGCCCCTAGAAGGTTTCGTAACGGTCGGCGGAGAGTTCGAAGCCGTTGCCGGTGACCATGTTCTCGCAGCGCATCGAGTCCCCGAAGTCACCAGTGGCGCACTCGAACGGGCCGACCATGTTGACGATCCCCGGTGCCACGTCGGGTCCGCTGTTCAAGGTGGTGTCTCCGGCACAGACCAGTTCGGCCTCTCCGTCGGCGACCGTCAAACCGTTGCCGTAGTCAAGCGGGCAGTCGGGATCCTTCTTCACCTTCCACTGCTTGCGCCTGATGTCGCAGCGGACCATCTGCTCGTCGGCGATGCAGCCGATGTTTCCGTCCGGCGAGGTGAAAGTCTCGAGGTTGACCGTGACGCTTTCCTGCTTGTCGGTGCCGCATCCGGCGACCAGCAGTCCGGCCACGAGGGTGCTACTCAGAATCAGCTTCAGCTTCAGCTTCCGGCTCATCGGCCCCGTTCTCTTCCTGTTCCACGGCTTCATCCGAAACCGTCTCCTCGGCGTCACCGTTCACCTCTTCACCTTCGGTGGTCTCGGTGTTCTCGACTTCCGGGTTGGCGGCTTCCTTCTTCTTGTTCTTTTTGCGGCGACGCTTCTTGCCGCCCTTCGGGAAGTTGCGGAGCAGCTCGCGAGCGACGGCGGAGGGCTTCCTCGCCATCCTCATCCGGGCACCCCGCAGGACCTCCTCGCCCTCGGGCGTGTGGGCGACTGCGGCCGCCAGAAGCGAGACCGCCAGGCGGCGGTCCTGCTTGCGTGCCTGCTGGACCAGCTTGCGGGCGTTCTTGCCGTGGGCACGTCCGGCCGAGTTGACCAGTAGCCCGAGCAGGCGCTTGGTCTCCGGCCAGCGCTGCACCGCGTACTCCTCGTGGAGCTCGCGCGTGTAGGAGGCCAGACGCCATACCCAGGCCTGGGCCTGGTCACGCCGGCCGATCCGTTTGTCGATCAGCGCCTGGAGCAGGACTTTGGTGCCGGCCCGCTTCTCGTCCCGCGACCAGGTGCCAACGATGTCGATCGCGTCGTCGAACGCCTCCGGATCCTTCAGGTTCGCGATCTCGCCGAGCGCCTTGATCCGGAGCTGGGCGTTGCGGTTGCGCTGGACGCAGGTCAGCAGGTAGCGGCGACGCAGCTCCTTGGTGCGGTCGTGCTGGAGCATCGCCTTGGCGCGGCGCCAGCCCTGGGTGGTTACCCGGGCTCCGGCGAGTGCCGCCCAGACATGCTGCTCGGCGTAGTCGAGGTTCTCGACGGCGATCCGCCAGATGTCCCGCTCAAGCACCTCGATGCGGCGCTGCGGGTCATCGGAGACCGGCACGATGCGGCGTTCGACCCGGACCTTGCGGCCCCGGCCCCGGCGGACCGGGCCGACCACGATCGCGCCGCCCCGGTACACGTCGCGGTCGAGCAGGCTGTGGAGGGTGACGATCGACTCGTCGTGAGTGGTTGCCGGATGGACGAAGTCGATGACCAGTCCGGCTTCCTTGGCGGGGGAGCGGCGGGTCACGCGGCCCACCCGTTGCTGGTAGATCCGCTTCGACGCGGTGGGGGCCAGGTGCATGCAGATGGTTGCCCGGGGCGAGTTCCACCCTTCGGCCAGCAGCTGCGCGTTGCAGAGCACGTCGACCTCACCGCGTTCGAAGGCGGCAAGCGTCTCGGACAGTTCCCGCTTCGGCGTTTCGCCGGAAACCGCCTTGGCATTTATCCCAAACTCCTGGAAGGCTGCGGCAACGTTCTTGGCGTGCTGGACACCGGCGGTGTAGAGAACGCCCGGTGCCTTGCGGAAGCGCGACTTGTAGAGGTCGGCGATCGCCATGTTGAAGGGGGCCTGGTCGAGCAGCTTGGCCAGCTCTTCCTGGTCGAAGTCCTGGTCCACCTCGCCCTTTCGCAGCGGCACCTTGGCGATCGTGCGAACTCCCGGACCGGGAGGGATGCGCAGGCAGCGGAGCGGGGCGATCACACCGCGACGGGCGGCCTGCGCGAGGTCGAAGCGGGAAGTCTGGGTGGGGAAGAGGTCGGCGACGTGGCGGGCGATCAGGGCGCCGGTCGCGGTCATGCCGATGTACACCGGACCCGGCATCGAGCGGATGCAGGCCGAAGTCTTCTCGCCGAGGGCGGTGTGGGCCTCGTCGCAGATGATCACCGAGTACGCGTTGGAAACGCGCTTGGCGTTTCGCACGAACCACTGGTAGGTCTCGACCGTTACCGGGCCATCGGCCTCGTCGCGTCCGTCGAGCAGCGGCGGGCGCAGGCGGTCCTTGTAACCCCGGTCGGAAATCTCGCCGATGAACTGGTCGACCAGGTTGCGGCGGTGGGTGAGGATCAGGACGCCGCCGGTGCGGGTCGCTTCGATGAAGCCGACTGCGGCCACTGTCTTGCCCGCTCCGGTCGCGTGCTCGAACCAGAACCTGCGGGCAGCGCCGGGATCGTCCGGGGCCTCGCCCACCTCTGCCTCCGGATCCTCGTCCGCTTCGGCCTTCTCGATCCAGTCCTGTGGTTCCTCGTCCTCATCGACGATCTCGTCCAGCACCTCGGCCGCCAGTTCGGCGTCTTCTTCAACTTCCTCGTCTTCGTCCTGATCGGCGGCAGACCCGGCGTCCGTGGGAACTTCGGCATCGGACTCGACGACATCTTCCCCCGCTTCGACTTCGTCCTCGCCTGGCTCCTCGAGCGGCTCGATGTCATCGATGGCGCTGACCTGCTGCTCGGCCAGCAGTTCGGTCAGGGTTCCCGAGAGCGCATCGATCTGATGCGGGTTCAGTTCGGCCCCGTCCTTCAGGGTCGGAGGCTCTTCCCCGATCAGCCGTTCAAGGCCGAGCAGTAGCGAGAAGTTCCGTCGCCATTCGACCGAGGGCTCGGTGCGACCGGCTTCGAGTTCGGCGATCGCGGCATCGAAGGCGCGACGCCGCGCCGTGCCGGGCACGAGCGACTCGGGACCGTCCCCGTTCAGCAGGAGCGGTTCACGCGCAAAATCGGAGGCGCGCTCGATGTCTTTCTTTGAGGGAACCGCTGAAGGAGCGGGTGCTGCAGTAGTCGTGGCCAACTTAGCCTTCGAAAGTGGTCCGGGCTGATGTACCAGGCCGGATGAGTAGGTAATCGAAGATCCCGGTGACGACGCTGGACGGACAGTCGCCGGTTTCCTCCATGATCCGCGAGAAGGCGGATCGAACATCTGTATTTAATCACTACTGGCATGAAATCGGTTTTTCGCCACAGATCCCTGGTTTCACTCGTGCTTGCCGCGGCTCTCGGTGCGGCTGCCCTGTCGGGCTGCGGCAGCTCGGAAGACGAGAGTTCACCGGCACCTGATTACAGCGCTCGCCTGGCCGGCGCGCCGGCCCCCCTGGCTTCGCTCTACAAGCAGGGAAACGAGCTTCTGACCGGGGGCCTCGACGCCTACGACCAGCGGATCGCCAGCCTGAACGGCTATCCCGCCGTGGTCAACGTGTGGGCATCCTGGTGCGGACCCTGCCGGGCCGAGTTCCCTCACTTCCAGCAGGTTGCGGCGAACATGGGCAAGAAGGTCGGCTTCCTCGGGGTCAACTCCGATGACAACCGTGATGCCGCCAACACCTTCCTTTCCACCCACCAGGTCCCGTACCCGAGCTACGAGGATCCGGACAAGTCGATCGCGTCCAGCGTCGATGCAACCTTCGGTTTCCCGGCAACCGCCTTCTACAACGCCGATGGCGAGCTGACCTACACGAAGTCCGGTCCCTACACCAGCAACGAGGAGCTGGTCGCGGACATCCGTACCTACGCCCTCGAAACAGATCCTGGCTGAGCGGGGCCTGCCTGCCCACGGGGCCGGACCGATACCCTCGCCTTGATGGAGATCTCCGACCCGACACTCGTCTACCTCCTGGTCATCCTCGGGCTGACCGGGATCGGGATCGAGGTCACGACCCCGGGAGGGATCATCCCGGCGGTACTCGGGGTGGTTGCCCTGGTCTTCGGGGTGATCGGTGTGGTCAACATCGGACCTTCGGCGATCGGGCTCGGGCTGCTGCTGGTGGCAATCGTCCTCTTCATCGGCGCGGCCGCCCTGCGCCTTTACCGGCCGCTTTCCATCCTCGGGATCGTCTGCCTGGTCGGGTCGGGCATCTGGATGTTCGATCGAGCGACTGATCCGACCTCGATCATCGCCGTGACCCTCGGATCGGTCGTGCTTGGCCTCTTCATGCTCTTCGTCGAGGAGCGCGTGCGCGTGCCCGGCATGATCGGCGCGAAGTAGGCGGGAGGCCGGGCGATGAACCTCGACTTCTCCTTCCTGAACTGGGGCGTCGTCCAGAGCTTCGTGCTCAAGGGCTTCGTCTTCTCGATCCAGCTGACGCTGATCGCGATGGTGGGCGGGATCGTTCTCGGCACCCTGCTGGCGCTGATGCGCCTGTCGGGCCAGAAATGGCTGGAGATGCCGGCGGCGTTCTACGTCAACACGATGCGCTCCATGCCGCTGGTGATGGTGATCCTGTGGTTCTTCCTGCT
>JRYG01004504.1_pt1 | contig 17724 bp, 12 predicted proteins | sample 235341 | NCBI WGS metagenome assembly JRYG01 (sample SAMN03074218, study PRJNA261478) | activated sludge metagenome | biome: Wastewater Treatment Plant; feature: Wastewater; material: Activated sludge; isolation source: activated biomass of a wastewater treatment plant treating hydrocarbon... ... | reverse complement strand
ACTTGCCGTCGTCGCCTACGCCCAGGTACTTGTAGCCCCAGAGTTGGCCGAGCTCTTCGCCTGCAAATACGGCAACCGTCGGGTTGTTGTTCAAACCGGGAGCGCCGGGAGAAGTAGACGGGTCGAAGAAGATACCAGAGCTGGCAAAGAACTTGAACTCAGCATCAGCAGCTTCAACCGTGTCGAGGACCGTCTTGAAGGTAGAGAATACCAGGCGGGGCTCCCAGCTAAAGTTGTTGTTGCCGGTGAAGTTATAGCCGAGGCTCAATTCCAGACCGCTGTTGCGAAGCACAACGTCTTCGAGGTTAGCCCAGGTAGTAGCAGCGAGGTTTGGCGGAACGGGAACGGTGATCGGGTAGATCAGGTCGCGGGTGTTGCGCACGTAGTAGTCGAGGCTACCGGTCAGTTTATAATCGAGGAATGCAAAGTCAAGACCTGCGTTGAATTCGCCTTTCGTTTCCCACTTCAGGTTCGGGTTGGCGTTCTGCGTGGGGCCGAAAGCGGGGATAAAGTTGCCGTTGTAGAAGAAGTTGCCGGCGCGTTCAAAGCGCAGTTTGGAGATACCGTTAAACGGAGGCAGAGCGCCCGTTTCGCCATAACCTACGCGCAACTTCAGGTTGTCGATAGCGCTGATGTCGATCAGGTTGCTCAGCGTAATACCGGCGCTCACAGCGGGGAACAAGCCCCATTTGTTGTTTTCGCCAAAACGCGTAGAACCTTCACGGCGCAGAGAGGCCATCAGGTAGTAGGTGTCGTCAATGTTCAGGTTGAGACGGCCGAAGAAGCCGATCACTTTGTAGGCAGAGCGGAAAGAGTTGGCGCCTGCCAAACCGCGCTGGTATTCGAGCGCATAACCCAAACGGTTGTAGCCGAGGTCATCAGAGATGAAGTTACCGGCGTCGGTGTTGAAGTTAGACTCGTCGATTTCCTGGTAAGAATAACCTGCCAGGATGTTAAGGCCGAGGTTGCCGAGTTGGCGGGTAAAGTTACCCGTGAGCTCGAACAGCGAAGTCAAACGGTCAACCGTGCTTCTGTTGGCGCGGCCGTTGCGGCCGATACCGCGGAAGTAAGCGGTTTTGTCGTAGTACTGGCCGTACAGTTCGCTTTCGCGCAACTGCGAGTAGAAAGCCGAAGCAGAGAGGCCGTCGAGCAACTCATAAGTAGCGCGACCGCTCAACAAAAGGTCTTTGGTAGAACCTTCGTTGACGCCCTGATTGGCAATAGCCACCGGGTTGAAATAGTCGAAGTTTTCTTCCTGGTAGTAACCGCCGTAACGCGTAGCCAAAGGAGCATTGGGATCGCTGAAGTTCACCGGCGCGGTCGGGTTGTACAACACGGCGTAGCGCAGTGATTCGTAGAAACCAAAGCTGGCGTCGCGGTCGGTAGCGGCCAGGTTGATGTCAAACGTCAGGCGATCGTCTAGCGCCTTCTGTACCAGGTTCAAACGGCCGTTGAGCTGCGAGAAATCGCTGTTCAAAGCAATACCCTGGATGTTGCGGTAGTTCAACGAAGCGCGATACGACGTAGCGCCGATGCCGCCCGACAACGAGAGGTTGTGAACATGCGACATGGCATTGCGGGTAACTTCGTCTACCCAGTCTGTCTCGAAACCGCGGTCGCTGTTGGGGCGGAATTCCGCAAATTCAGAAGCAGACATGGTCTGTACCTGGCGGAAAATCGACTCCGAAGAAGCGTAGCCGTTGTACTCTACCTTGGTGGCGCCTTTGCTACCCTTCTTGGTAGTGATCAGGATCACACCCGAAGAAGCGCGAGAGCCGTAGATAGCGGCGGCAGATCCGTCCTTCAATACGTCGATAGACGCAATGTCGTTAGGGTCAACCGATTCGATAGTAGCGCCAATGACGCCGTCGATAACCACAAGCGGCGAGGTGTTGGCGCCGAGCGTAGAAAGACCGCGCAAGCGGATTTGCGAACCGCCGTTGGGGTCGCCGCCCACTTTCGAGATCGACAAACCGGCTACTTTACCCTGGATAAGCTGTGCGGGGCTGTTCACGTTACCGGCGTTGAAATCTTCCGCCTTTACGCTGGTGACGGCGCTGGTGACCTCCTTGGCCTTTTGCGTGCCGTAACCTACCACCACTACTTCGTCCAGCACTTCGCCGGCAGACAGCGCAACGTCCATTACGCTGGCACTTCCAATAGCTACGCGCTTGCTGGTATACCCCGTGTAGGAGAATTCCAGCTCGGTAGCGCCATCGGGAAGTTTGAGTGAATAAGTGCCGTCAAAATCGGTGACTGTACCCGTCGAAGTCCCTACGACGAGAATGTTGGCGCCGATCAACGGTTCTTTGGATGCCTCGTCTGTCACCTTACCAGTGATGGTGCGCTGCGCAAAAGCGAACTGGCACATCCCGGCGGCTAAAACGACAAGCAACCATTTCGATAAGTAGTTGACTTTAAGCTTCATACACTACTTAAGTTTGGTTAATTAATGAAAAAAAAAAGTACGTCCGGAAAAAATGACCTTCTGGTGCATGTAATACACTGTTTCTTTATTACGTTCCTGGGACAATGAGGCTAGAAAACCCAATACCGGCGCGGGCCGGGGCTAATGCTTTGGTCGTTATGGCTAGGAATATGTGTTTAATTAACACTAACTAGGGGTCAAAAGTCCTAAATATGTTCGAAAAAACCAAGAATCATTATTAACATTTTCGTGCAAGAAAATTCTCACAGAATTAAATTAGGATTCTGAAAAGAATAACTTATTGCATTAATTTTCTGTTAAACGTAATGGGCAGGGCATTGGCTGCCTTCAGCCGTTAATTTTTTTAACATATTGACCCGACATGAGAAAAGCCGCCGCCACCTTTATATTGTTATGGCTATCGCTGACGCTGTGCCGGTTATATGCTCAATCGCAGGACTTAATCATTCTCAAGAACTTAAAGCGCGTTGATATTCCTTTTGAATTCAGCAATAACTTCATTGTGGTCAAAGTCATTTTCAATGACGTTTTCCCGCTCAAGTTCATTGTAGATACGGGCGCAGAGCACAGCATTCTCACCAAAAGAGAAATTGCCGACCTGCTTCAGGTCAACTATTCCAGGCGCTTTCCCATTATGGGCGCCGATATGAAAACGGAGTTGTATGCCTACCTGGCGCCGGGTATACGGCTAAAAATCAATAACTTGTATTTTAATAATTTTACTCTGCTGGTATTAGATGAGGATTATTTTCGCTTTGACGAATTTACCGGCGTTGATATCCACGGCATTATCGGCGCCGACCTGCTGCGGAGGTTTGTGGTGAAAATCAACTACGACAAAAAGGTGATTACCTTCATGGATCCCGCGCACTTCAAGGATCCTGGCGGCAAGTTCACTGAATTGCCGGTGCAATTCAAGCGCAACAAGCCTTATGTGTTCTCGAACATTCTGTTCCCCAATCAACAATCGCTGCGGGTGAAACTCCTTCTGGATACCGGCGCCGGCGTTTCGCTTATGCTGCACAGCGATACCCATCCGCAGATCACCGTGCCCGCCAACGTCGTGAAAAGCAATCTGGGCACAGGATTGGGCGGCGTCATTGAGGGCGTGGTTGGCCGTATTCCTGCATTGGAATTATACCCGGGTATGACATTGGAGGGCGTGGTGACCAATTACCAGGATATACGACATGTTGTGGATACTTCCCACCTCAACGGCAGGAACGGCATTTTGGGCAGTCGCATATTAAGCCGATACAACCTGGTTATTCACTATTTCAAAAACAAGGTGTATATACAACCCAACCGGCACAGCAAACGCCAGTTTAATTACGACCGCAGCGGGCTTACCATCGTTAGTTCGGGCATCAACCTCAATACTTTTACTATACTCGACGTAGTGGCGGGCAGCCCTGCCGATTTTGCCGGCATCAAAGCCGGCGACGAGATCAGGAGCATCAACGGCATGCCGGCAAAGGTATTTACGCTGGAAGAACTAACAGACAAAATGCAGGGCCGCATCGGCAAAAAGATGAATCTGACGCTACGCCGAAACGGCGAGCGCATCAAAACCAGTTTTCACCTGCGAGACCTCATTTGAATTTTCAAGAATAAAATCGCATAAATATATAAAAAATCAATATCATTAATCCGTGCATTATCAGCACAAACAGGTACATCTGCGGCCACGTGCGAAAAAAAGGGGGGCCGGCTTCCGTTTCTTTTTCAAACTTTTCGGCGTCCATGCGTTTTTTTACAAAAATAAGTCTATTACCTTGCAATCATGCATGTATTGCTCAATAGTTTCGAATTGCCGCTTAAACAGCCCGTAGCTGTTTTCGCGCTGCTACTGCTGGTCATGTTGGCGGCACCACTGGTATTGCACCGCTTTCGCATACCGGGCATCGTAGGGCTTATCCTGGCCGGCGTGGTACTGGGCCCCCACGGCCTCGGGGTGCTTGAAAAAAATGCGGCTATCAACCTGTTCGGTACGGTCGGTTTGTTGTATATCATGTTTTTGGCCGGCCTTGACCTGGAGCTCAACGATTTTCTGCGCAACCGCCATCGCAGCGGCTGGTTCGGTTTGCTCACTTTTACCGTACCCTTTGCGCTGGGCTACCTGATCTGCCGGCATTTGCTTGGACTCGAACAAGTGGCCTCCCTGCTCACCGCCAGCATGTTTTCTACCCATACGCTTATCTCCTACCCTATCGTAAGCCGGCTGGGCCTGTCGAAAAACGAAGCGGTGACCATTGCGGTTGGCGGTACTATCTTTACCGATACCCTGGTGTTGATATTGCTCGCAGTATTCACCCGCATGAGCAACGGCAGCGTCGATTTGGCTTATTGGGCGCAATTTTCGCTTTCGCTACTGGCCTTTTCAGCTATTGTATTGTGGGGATTTCCGCTCGTTGCCCGCTATTTTTTCAAACTCATCAACGATCAAACCTCCCACTATATCTTTACGCTGGCCATGGTTTTTCTGGCGGCGCTTTTATCGGAATGGGCAGGCGTAGAGCCGATCATCGGGGCGTTTTTGGCCGGGCTGGCGCTCAACAGGCTTATTCCGCATGCATCGGTGCTCATGAACCGCATCGAGTTTGTGGGCAATGCCTTGTTTATCCCCATTTTCCTGATCAGCGTAGGTATGATCATCGACCTCGACGTACTGACTAAAGGCCCGCAAGCCATCATCGTAGCCGGCGTACTGAGCGCTACGGCACTGGTTAGCAAATGGCTCGCCGCCTGGTTCACCCAACGCATCCTGCGATTGTCATCGCTGGACCGCAACCTGATATTCGGACTCAGCAGTTCTCACGCCGCCGCCACTCTGGCTGTTATTTTGGTCGGCTTCAACCTGGGCATACTCGATGAAAATGTGCTCAACGGCACTATCGTTCTTATCCTGATTACCTGCCTCGTCTCTTCGTTTGCGACCGAAAATGCCGCCCGCAAAATTGTGCTTTCACAAAAACAACAGGCAGAAGAACACCCCGCCGTGGAGCAACGCGTGATGGTGCCCCTTTCCAATCCCAATACCATACAGCCGCTTATGGACCTCGCCCTGGTGATCCAGCAGGAAAGTTGCCGATGGCCCATTTATCCCATTTCTGTCATCACCCAGGATGAAGAAGACACCGCCGGCCTGATCAACAGCAAAAAGTTGCTCGACCAGGCTGCCGGTTTTGCCGCAGCAGCCAACCGGCGCGCGGAAGGGCATACTTTTGTAGATGTCAATATAGCCAACGGGCTGCTCCACGCCGCCCACGAACTCGACGCCACCGAAATCATCATCGGCTGGCACGGCGAAAAAAAAGCCGCCGACTTGATTTTCGGGCATATCCTGGATACGCTTATCAGCAAAACACAACTCATGGTGCTGGTCAACCGTCTGCTGCAACCCGTCAATACCATCAAGCGGATTCTGGTGGCCGTGCCCGAAAACGCCGCCTACGAAACCGGATTCGGACGCTGGCTCGAAATTACCGCCCGCCTCAGCCGCCAAACCAGCAGCAAACTGCTATTCTATTGCGATACAATTACTTACAAAGAAATTTTAATGTATTTGCGAAAACGCAAATTATCCGTCAATATCGATCACCAGGAATTTACCGACTGGCAGGATTTCCTCATCCTTTCCCGCAATATCAAGTATAATGATCTGTTTATGGTGATCAACGGCCGCAAAGGCAGCATTTCCCATTCGCGGGATTTGGACAGAATCCCCGATTCTATCAGCAAATATTTGAATCAAACGAATTTTATCCTGATTTACCCCGAGCAATACCCGGTGGAGGATGTGGAGTGAGCGGTGGGATGTTTGATTTTTGATGTTGGATGTTGGATGTTTGATTAATTATAAAGCAACAATTAAACATTTTATTTAGCATTAAAGATTTTCCAATTTGGTAATCCATTCGTTAAAATGAGGACATTTCTCCCTTAACGAGTTCAATCCGATATCTTCTGCTACTAACGGCCCCACCTGAGCTTTCTGACCTTCATAATCGGGTAAATGCTGAATAATGCGTTTGGAAGGCGCTGTTTGTGGGGACTCATTTATTTCCTCCGGATTCATGTGGGCAATGTCACGCTTCAATCGGCTAATGCCGGTTTGGCCGTCCGGATACATAATAAGCAACCTATCAGGATCAACCATTAAAAAGGCTTCAAATTCATGCAACTGCACGTAGGGGATGAAGTTAGGATGATTTATATCTTGTGAAATCGCTGCTTCCAAAGCAGCTATCCGCTGATAGTGATCCTGAATTTGTTGTATTTGCGGGTTATAAGGACTGTCTGCATCTTTTGGAAAGCCATACAAATCAACAAAAGTAGTATACCACGTATTTGCTCTGCCTCTGTCTGAGTCTATCCAATTCAAGATATCGTCTCTGAATTTTTTATATTTTGGAATTCTGCCAAATCCGCCCTTTGCAGGCTTTCTATTGAATTTGTCCCACCCCGTTTTTATTTTTCTGACAGAAACATATTTATCCATCCGGGAAAAATGCGTTACCAAAACATCGTTCACAAATGCTTCTTCGGTACTGCCCTCTGCTATAATATTTATATATTTCATGGCCTACCTCCGATGATGTTTTTCTCCCAAATTTGGCCGGTAGAAAATTCTTCTAAATAAGCCTGCAAATTTTCTGAATCCGGGCGCTGGTATTCAGAACTCCTGCCTTTGCGGTCAATCACCACCAAATCTTCCAGTTCAAAATTGTTGACCAGGCTGATGGATTGCGTGGCTACAAAAACCTGGCAGTGCGATGAAGCCGCTTTTATCAAACCTGCTACTGCATCAATGGCGCTTGGGTGCAAGCCCAATTCGGGTTCATCTAAGAACAATACCGCCGGCAAATCTTTTGGGTTTTGTGCTAACAAGCTAATTAGAGCAATGGTGCGCAGCATGCCATCGGATGCTTGCCCGGCATTGAAACCTTTGTTGGCGCCTTTTTCTTTCCATCTAAGAAGGATCTGTCCAAACTCAGGATACAGGTCAAAATCATCAAAAAACGGCAATACCAGGCGAATGTATTTAACGATTCGGGTATAGTAGGACTTGTCTTCGTTCTGAATGCGGTATAAAAAACTGCCAAGATTTTCACCATTCTGCTTTAGCCACCGGCCATCGGCCTGCGACCATTTTAAGCGCATAGGCGCCGTATCGCTGGTGTTGTGGAATTGATATACTATCAGTTTCCTTAGCAGGTTAAGTATTGTAGTGGGAGTTGCCGTTTCGATTTGAGGGAGTTTAGCTTCTTGATGTCCAACTCCACAACTACTCCAATTTGCCTCTCCTATAAATCCGTTTTTTATAAACCTGTACTTTTCTTCTTTGAAAACCAGGTTATCAGGTTTTACAAACATGAGGCTAAATTTATACTCATTAAGCCCGTTTTTTGTCTCAATTGATATTTCGGCGTCAATGCTTTTAGTAATATCCACTCCATCGTGCAAAATATCATTGGCGCCACCCAGATAGGCCACGTGCTCCTGCAGTTTGCCATCTGAATTAAGCATCCAACTCAAAAACTTAAAGAAGGATATGAAGTTACTTTTGCCCGCGCCATTAGGGCCTATCAAAATATTTATGGGCTGCGGCTCAAAGTTCTCGATGGCCTTTATGGTTTTGTATCCCTTGATGGTAAAGGATTTCAGTTTTATATCCGGCATGTCTTTTGTATTTAAACTATTTCAAACGTTCTCTGCCTGAATTCTGCCAAAACAGGTATTTCTTTCCCGCTTTCGTTGCCTGTTTAAAGGTTTTCCAGGATATATTCTCCACATATACGCAAATTTAACGAACAATGCGATAAATATGGGTTTGGCACGGTAAAAACATCTGGCTATACCTCTGAGCCTTCTTGCAGCGTTGCGAATTATTGCTTTTCGCTTAGTTTTTGGCACTATAGCTAAACCCCATGAGATCATCGTGCCAATTGGGGTTGCCAGAGTTTACCTATTGTTCCTCTACCTCAGCGGAGCGTTTAACAGCGTGTAATCAACGTTCTCTGCATAAACCAGCATATACGTGCCAAGCAAACAATACCCCAAATTAAAGCGAAGCAGTTCGTCTCCCTTCTCAATTCGCGCCTCGAATAGACCGCCTTTTTCGTCATAAATAAAAGGCGCGACGATCAGGTTGGCCCGGAAATCGATGCCTCCCCGGCCCCAGGCTTTAAACAAGGCCTCTTTGGCGCCCCAGAATACATGCAGGTGCGCCAGCGGATCTTGCGCCGACAGCGAAGCCGTTTCGTCTTCGCGCATAAACTTTGGAGCCAGGCGCTCCAGCTTCGGCGCCCAGGCCTGAATGTCGATACCTACCGGACTATTGCCGCGAATAGCCGCGGCATAACCCGCCGAATGGCTCACAGCGATAAACATACCCGGCTCTCCGCAATGCACCCTGCCTTTGTCGTCTTTGAAAACGGTTGAATAAGCCGCCTCGCCAAGCAATTGCCACAACAAATACCGCGAGGCCAGCCGTTCGAGCCTAAGCCGGCCTTTCAGCGCTTCAAAAGGCGGCTCGTCGGCGGCAATGCCCGGCAAGGCCGACAGAAACCATTCTTCCGGCTCTTCAATATGCCAGGCCGCCCATCGGGTTCCACCGGCCGGTTGTTCGCTTTTTGCCAGGGGCATAATGGCTTTTTTTTACAATAATAACCCTATTTTGCCAAGCGTACTATATCGCAATACAACGTTTCCGTACGATGACCGAAAAACGCTTCTCGCTGATCCACCGCAATCGCCTTACCGGCCACAATACGGCCATCTACTGCCTTGGCGACGGCCTGCGCCCCGATACCGTGTTATCTGCCGGCGGCGACGGCTGGATCGTGGAATGGGACCTCGAAACGCCCGAAAACGGCAAACTGCTGGCACGGGCCGAAACCCGCCTGTTTTCCCTGCTGCCTTGTCCCGACCTGCAACTGATTGTTGCCGGCGATATGGACGGCGGCGTACACTGGATAGACCTGCAGGATACCGCCCGTACCACAGGCATAGCCCATCACCGCAAAGGCGTATTTGACGTCCTGCGCATCGGCGATGATATTTTCACCGCCGGCGGCGACGGCAAAATCAGCCGCTGGTCGGCGACGCGGCGCAGCAGCTTTGAAAGCCTGGCGCTGAGCAATACCTCTCTGCGTAGCCTGGCCTACCACCCCGGGCGCCGCGAAATAGCCGCCGGCGCCAGCGATAACAATATCTACCTGCTCGACGCAGCTACGCTGGAGTTGCGGCAGACCATCAGCCCTGCCCACGAAAACTCGGTATTTACGGTCTGCTACAACAGCGAAGGCAACCTGCTCTACAGCGGAGGCCGCGACGCGTTGCTTCGCGTTTGGGATTTGCAGGGCAACTGCCGGATGTTGTCTTCCCAACCCGCACATTGGTACACCATCAACCATATAGCCCTGCATCCTTCCGGCAAGTGGCTGGCCACCGGCAGTCGCGACAAAACTATAAAAATCTGGGATGCCGGAAATTTCCAACTCGTCAAAGTATTGGAAACCATTCGCGACCGCGGGCATGTCAACTCGGTAAACAAACTTTGGTGGCGCCCCGACGGGCAACAACTGGTTTCCGCCAGTGACGACAGGAGTTTGATAATTTGGGAAGTGGTGTAACTTTGCCAACCCAATAACACATATTGATATGATTTTAAGCGATAAAAAAATACTCGACGGCATCGAAAACGGCGAAATCGTCATCGAACCCTTCGACCGCAGTTGCCTGGGCACCAACTCCTACGACGTACACCTGGGCCGCTGGCTGGCTACCTACAAAGACCCCGTACTGGATGCCCGAAAGCACAACACAATCGAGCATTTCGAAATTCCGGAAGAAGGCTACGTCTTGCAACCCGGCACCCTCTACCTGGGCGTCACCCAAGAATACACCGAAACGCACAACGCCGTACCCTTCCTTGAAGGAAAATCGAGCGTAGGCCGACTTGGTATTGACATCCACGCCACTGCCGGCAAAGGCGACGTCGGCTTCTGCAACACCTGGACTCTCGAAATTTCCTGCACTCAACCCGTGCGTATCTATCGCGGCATGCCCATCGGCCAGTTGATTTATTTCAAAATAGACGGCGACATCGAAAATTATTACAACAAAAAAGCCGGCGCCAAATACAATGAGCGAACCATCAAACCCGTAGAAAGTATGATGTGGAAAAACCAATTTTAAATATTGGTGATGAATATCAAAATCATATCCGCCGGCGCCGGCAGCGGCAAAACCTACCGGCTCACCACTGAACTGGTAGAGCTGCTCAAATCCGGCGTGCGGGCAAGCGGCATCATTGCCACCACATTTACCCAAAAAGCCGCCGCCGAGCTACAGGAGCGCGTGCGCGTGCGCCTGTTGCAAGACGGCCTGACGCGGCAGGCCGACGAGATCAACAACGCCCTCATTGGCACCGTACATGGGCTGGGCGTAAAATTGCTGCGCCGCTTTGCCTACGAAGCGGGGGTTTCTCCTCAGGTAGATATCATTGCCGACGAAGACCAGCAGGTGATGTTCAACCAGGCGCTGGCCACCGTACTGCCCGAAGAAAGGGTTTTGGCCATCGAACGCCTTGCCGACCGGCTGGGCTTTGCCCAAACGGGTTTCACGGATTGGCGCAGGGAGGTCAAAACAATTACCGACATCGCCCGCGCCAACAACTTTTCGGAGGAGATGTTGCTCGAAAGCCGCAACCGCTCTTACCAAACCTTCTCCGCCTTCCTCGAAACCGGCGTCGTCATACCGCTCGACTCCATGCACGGCCAACTGGCGGAATTGCTGAATACCGCCATTGACCGGCTCCAAAACGGCGAAGACCACACCGTTAAAACCAAAACGGCAGTTGACACCCTTCGCCAACTACAGCGCGAGCTGCAATTGCGCGAAGAATTGCACTGGCGCCAGTGGCTGAAAATTGCCAAAATGGAAACCGGCGCAAAAAGCAGAGATGATATCGCCGAGTTGCGGGAATGGGCCTCGCTGCACGAAAAACACCCCGCCTTTCACCGCGACATTCAGGAGTTCATCTACCACTTGTTCGATGTGGCCATCGATGCCCTTCGCGAATACGAGCAATACAAAAAAAGGCGGGGGCTCATCGACTATACCGACATGGAGGCCCTGGTATACCGGCTGCTCGACCACCCCGATGTACGGCAGGTATTGACCGAAGAACTCGACCTGCTGATGGTCGACGAATTTCAGGACACCAGCCCCCTGCAACTTGCCCTGTTTCTGCGGCTCTCGCGTTTTGCCCGCCACGCCGTATGGGTTGGCGACCCCAAGCAATCGATATACGGATTCCGGGGCGCCGAGCCGCGGCTGATGCAAGCTATCATCGACCACGCAGGCGGCATCAAACCCGAAGATATTCAGCAATTTTCCTGGCGCTCCCGTCAGGATATTGTATACATGACCAATGCCGTTTTTGCCAAGGCTTTTGCCCCCACGCCCGTTGAACAAATCGCTCTAAACCCCAAAAGAACCGGCGAGGGCGAGCCGCTGCAAGCCGGTTATGCGCTGGTGCACTGGCATTTTCAAGTTGACGACGACGGCAAAAATCCGCCCTCGGCATGGACGGCGGACTGCATTGCCAACACGCTGCGCCAATGGCTCGACGCGGGCAGCGTTTGGGTGTTGCCCAAAGGCGAAAAGGAATGGCGCCCCCCGCGTCCCGGCGACGTAGCCATTTTGTGCCGCAACAATGCCGGTTGCCAGGCGATGGCCGAAGCGCTGCACCGCGCAGGGCTCAAGGCCGCGCTTTCGCGAACGGGGCTGCTTTACACTGCTGAAGCCAAACTAACGCTGGCCTGCCTCAAATTTTTACTCAACCGCTACGACTCGCTCGCCGTTGCCGAAATACTACTGCTGGCCGAGGGTTTGCCCATTGAAGCGATCATCGAAGACAGGCTCGAACACCTCGCCCAACTCGAAAGTCAAACCGCCGCAAGCCGCTGGGCCGAACACAACGCTTTCATCAACCGGCTCAACCAACTGCGCGCACAGGTAGTGGAGCTGTCGGCTGCCGAAATCCTCAACCTGCTTATCGAAACCCTCGATTTGCGACGCATTATCGCTGCCTGGGGCAATACCGACCAGCGCCTCGACAATGTGGAAATGCTGCGCCGACTGACCCACCAATACGAAGAAGCCTGCAACCGCCTGCACTCGGCCTCTACCCTGGGCGGCTTGCTGCTCTGGCTCAGCGACCTGGAAAAAACCAACCGTGATTACCAGGGTTGGGGTGAAAACCCCGACGCCGTGAACGTGCTTACTTACCATAAAAGCAAAGGCCTCGAATGGCCTGCAGTCATCTGCAGCGACCTCACCGAGCGGCTGCGCGCCGACCTCTGGGGCGCCGAAATCGTTGCCGACAGCCCCCGCATCGACCTCGACAACGTACTCGAAGGCCGCTGGTTGCGCTATTGGGTAAACCCCTACGGCGATGCCCGGCTGAACTCGCCGCTATCTGAACGACTTTCGCAAAGCCTCGAACAAGCCCTCAAAACCAGGCAGGCCCTCCAGGAAGAAGCGAGGTTGATGTACGTAGGGCTTACCCGCGCCCGCGACTATCTCATACTGCCCACGGCCTACCGCCCCACCTCCTGGCTCAACAGAGTTTGGCACGACGGCAACGAAGACCTGCCGACACTCGACCCCCACTCAAGCGAGAGCCCCTGGCATTGGGAGGGGTATTTTTTGGATACGCAAACCGATACTTTCCGCTATCCGCGAACTTTTCCCTATGCGTCGCCGGAGGCAACTCCCGTTAATTACCTGGCGCCTCGCCACGGGCGCTTGCCGCACCCCCCTTTTTTTATTGACATCAACCGCCGCGATCACGGCGTCAACTACCGCTTTTCGCTACTCGACGCCTACGGCTATGCTTCGCCACTGCCTGGCGGCCATATTGCAGAAGCCTATCAGGATGCCAAACTGGTCAAGGCATTCCTCCTGGCCGACCACGCCGAATATAGCGACGCCGAGCGACAAGCGCTGGCACAGGAGCTCATCCGAAATATGTCGCCCGATACGCCCCTGGATGCCGGGTTGCTGGCGCGCACCGGAGAAGCCTGGCGGCAGTGGCTGGGCTCGCGTTTTGCCATTCGGCAATATTGGCGTAAATATCCGCTGAGGTATTTCTATGGCGCTCAGTTATTTGACGCCATCGCCGACCTGATCCTCGATACCGACGCAGGTTTGGTGCTGATCCAGCACAGCAGTTTTTCCGGCGATACCAAGGGCCGCGAGAAAAAAGCCCAGGATTTGGCGCCCTGGCTGGGTTTAAGCAAAGCGGCCATGGAATCGCATTTCCAGCGCCCAGTAGCAGCAACCCTGGTGCACTTTGTGCTGACATGTACCTTGATTGCAGTAGATTGCCGGCTGGAGCCGCCTTCGCAGCAGCAAACCCAGCTTGAATTATTTCAATAAAAAAGCGTCTTGCAGTTCAAAGACTGCAAGACGCTCCCGGGTTTTCTCATGTATGAATAATTATCCTGCTATTCCATACCTCCGGCGCTGTGATAGCTCATTGACATGGCATTGTTATTAGAAGGCATGCCGTGTATTTCCGTTTCGGGGTGGAAGGCATACCATGCAAACCAGTACATCGTAGTAGAGGGGATGGCGTTGCCTTCCGCGTCGGTCACAAACGCCGTCTGTGATGCCTGGTTAAACTGGATGCGAATCGACTGCCCGTTGAATTCGTCGGTCGTAATACCGCTTTTACCATTGGGCAACATCGCGAACGGATAGGCCTTGTAACGCCCCTCAACCGCAATGCCTACAATTTTTTCCTTCAACGGCAAACGTTTATCGGTTTGGCTTACCGGAAACAACAGGCGGGTGGAAGATGCCTCGTAGGGAATACAATCGTAATTGCGTTTGTAGCCCGTTTCGGTTGTCAATACCTGCGTGTCGGGGTGTTTTTCTTTCCATTCGCCCCAGCTTACATAAGCGGTCGGCAACAACTCCATTTTGGCGCCGGCGGCAGGCCCGGATACGGCTTCGCCCGTAATCTGCGACCAAAGCGACTCCGTCTGCTTGTCGTAATACAACGAATTACTGTTGTACACCAATCCGGAAGTGCCAAAGGCCAAAGGTTGTTTGTTGATCTGGGCTTTGTAGGCCATTGCGCTGGCGCACAAGGGGTTGAATGTAACGGCTACCGGGGTTTCGCCAATGCGGTCGTTGACTACCTCGTGGTAACCCAATATACGCGCCGGATAAGCCCGCGCTACTCCATTGACTACAACGCCTACAACTTCATCTGAATTCGTCAGGTAATCGGCCTCTTCAGCAGCAGCAAATTTGGGGTTGCTGATAGCCGGAATGCCGTCGCGAGGCGGACCCGCGGGAATAATCTCGTATACGGGAATCGTCAGACCCGACATGCGAAAGTCGTTGTAATAAGACGATTCAAGGTATTGCGCCATCAGGGGGCTTGCAGCAACAACTACCAATGTCATTAACAGGAAAAAGCGATGAATAGTGCTCATAGTTAAATGAATTTTAATGTTTAAATTACTGATGCAGTTAAAAAAACACTTCATTTAACTACTAAACCAAAACCGTGCCAAAAATTAATGCGCTCTGTTCTCTGTTCGTTTATGGGTTTATGCGACTGAAGGGAGTCCCGTACTGACCGAAGGGAAGTCGGGAGGTTTATGGGTTTATAGGTTTATGGGTTTATTCATAAACTTATAAACCTATAAACCTATAAACCGACAACAGAGAACCCACACACTGCCGTCGCCTCGATTTCCACCAGCATAGCGGGGTCGATCAGGGCATTCACCTCCACCATCGTTGTGGCGGGGCGGATGTTGGCAAAAACTTCGCCGTGGGCGCGTCCGACGGCTTCCCATTGTGAAATATCGGTAACGTAAATCCTCGTTCGGATCACATTTTCGAGTCGGGCGCCTGCCTGGTGCAGGGCTTTTTCAATGATTTGCAAAATAAGCCGGGTTTGGGCGTAGGCGTCGCCGGGAAAAGCCACGGCGCCGTTTTCAACTGCGGTCGTGCCCGAAACTTCTACCAGATTGCCGACGCGCACCGCCCTTGAATATCCTACGACGCTTTCCCAGGGAGCGCCGGAACTGATGAGTTGGTGTTGAGCCATATTTTGCTTCGCGATCTGCATCACTCCCTTTTCGGGCAGCTTCTACAGCGTTTTCCTTTTTTATATTTCTTGCAACACTTATGCTTCTTATCCCTTGCTTGAATAACAGGTAAAGGGAAAGGAAGTTGAACGTCTTCGGGTGAAAGGAATGATACAAAGGTAGCCCTGGCGCGCATAACAAGCAGATTTGACGAGCAAAGTAAAATTAATTTGGAATCAGTCCAAATAACTTTTGTCACCTTACTGCATTTTTTGCAGCAGTTCGTCAAAATTTACATGGCGGTGGATCAACTCGATAGCGCGGCTGACCTTCCAGGGCGTGCTTGTATTGATTTTCACCTCGATGCGGCTTATCTTTACCACAGAGCCGTAGGTATCCAGGGCGGTAGCGACTACAGGTATTTTATTTTTTTCAAAATAGGGGTGATTAAAATCAAAATCCTCCACCCAATCGGCATGGCGGCCGTCGCCGGTGACGATCACGCCGGAGAGGGGCGATTGGTCGAGTTGTTTGAGTTCTGAAATCATACTCACCTTGTGCAGGGCCTCGTCGAGGCGTTTGCTGCTAACCACCAGCAACGTATTTTCGAAGCTATTAAACTCATCGACGTCGACCAGCGAGCCGGCGATAATTTCGGCTACGCGGTTGCCCATTTTATCGCGGTTCATAATCACCCGGCCTTCAACGGCCTGGCGGATAGCCTCCATGATAGGGAAAGACAGCGAGCGGTCGTAGGGAATAAGCCCGAGCAGGGGTATATCCAGTTCCTGAAGGCGTTTACGCAGGTAGTAGCTCACCTCGTCCATTTTATCGGCGTATACTTTATTGATAATCACGCCCCAGAGGGGCACCTGATGTTCGCGGAACAGCGACAGGCAGAGGTTGAGCCGGTCGATGGTATTGCCGATGCCGGCCTCCACCACCATCACCACGCCGGCGCCGAGCATATGGGCCACCTGGGCGTTGGATAAATCGGCTATACTGCCCACTCCGGGATGGCCGGTGCCTTCATAGACAACTACGTCGTATTGGCTGGTGAGATACTCCCGGGCGGCCAGGATGCGCTCGCGGAAGCGAAATTGATCGGGATTATCGATAAAAGCTTTGGTAACGCCCTGGCCGATCACCACGGGGCTGTGCCAATCGGGGTTAATGGCGAACCCCACCGAGTCGGCGAACAACACGGCATCTTTATCGGCTATTATGCCGCTCACCTCGATGTGTTGCTGGCCCACCGGTTTGCAATAGCCGGCGCGAATGCCCCGTTCCCTGAGCCCCGCCAGTATGCCCAGCGTAGTCGTGGTTTTACCTACGTGCTGTCCCGTTGCCGCTACATAAATAGGTTTCATGCCATTGGTGTTAGTTCCCGGCGCCCGAAGTTAAGCAGCCGGAAGGCAAAAATGGCAATTTTAGGGTATTATTCCGGTTTAAAAAAGCCGCTCTAGTAAATAACCTACTGCATACGCCACGGAGGCTGCGCAGATACCGAGGGTAAGCGTTTCGGCCATGCCGCGCCAGATGCTGCGTTCGTTGATATAACTTTTAAGTATGCCTATGCCTGAAAATACAAGCGCGGTAAGCCCGCAGGCCCAGCCGAAAAGGTGGATATTGAGTCCGGAGGTCAGATCGAGTAAATACACCAATAAAGGCACAAAGCCCAAAACAACAAAAGAGGAGAACGTCGCAACGGCCATAGCCAACGGCGACTTGGGCGTGGGTGTTAGTTCCAGCTCTTCTTTCATCATGGTATCGACCCATACGTCTTTGTCGGCAGTGATGCGCTCTACTACCCTGTCGAGCAATTCGCCGGCAAAGCCCTTGCGTATATAGATTTCCCGGATCTCCACCCTGCCTTTCTCAGGGGCGTTTACGACCTGATCGTATTCTTTGCGCTTGAGGCGTTCATACGCGTGTAAATCCGATTTATTGGATAAATAACTGCCTACCGACATCGAAAAGCCGTCGGCAAACAAATTGGCGAAACCCAAAATGATCACCACCTCGCTGGCCAGATGAGCGCCCGCAGCGCCCGCTACTACTGCAAAGGTGGTTACGCTGCCGTCTATGCCCCCGTATACGATTTCGGGCAGGAAAAGTCTGATTTGTCTTTGCACGTTGTAGGTTGTAGGTTGT
>JRYG01000948.1_pt1 | contig 17795 bp, 10 predicted proteins | sample 235341 | NCBI WGS metagenome assembly JRYG01 (sample SAMN03074218, study PRJNA261478) | activated sludge metagenome | biome: Wastewater Treatment Plant; feature: Wastewater; material: Activated sludge; isolation source: activated biomass of a wastewater treatment plant treating hydrocarbon... ... | reverse complement strand
TAAAAATGAATTGACTTCTTAACTACAGACCTCTTGTCACTCAATAGTCCCAGATTCTTGAGTCGAATTTCAATTGTTGTTCTTGAAACTCTAAAAATGTTCCGGAGTTCATTTGTAATTCTATAAAATTTATTAAGATTGCAGTTTTGATTATCTACAAACAATGTCCCAAAGCCCTTGTCAATCAAGTTCTCATTCAAAACCAAGCGATTGAAGGTGTTTAGGAATTCTTCTTTCGGCAAAAGAAAGCAAGATGCAAATTGATTGGCTTGCCATTCTATCCTGCTTATCTCCTGAACGGCATCTCTGAACGTTGGAGCATTTTCATAATCTAATTCTGAATAGTATTCCCTTCTTAAGAATCTGTTATGCTCAAGAAAAAAATGTCCAAGTTCGTGTGCTAATGTAAATTTCTGCCTGAATTTATTTGATTGTGCTTTCAGAAATATGATTATCACTGGAGGATCAAACTGAATCATTCCTAATTTCACAAAACCCAAAGAATCTCGTTCAAAATGATTTTTCAACTTAATCTTAATGTCGAATTCTTCTTGCAGATTCCTACAATTTTCAATTATGGCTTGTTCTGACTTATTGATCTTTACTATTCTTTGAACTTCATTGACCTTTTTCTCAATTAACTCCAATGAAATGAAGGGCACTGTCAACTTTGCATTATTAAAAGGAGTATTGCATGAATCAATAACGGGTTCAGCTGAAGGATACATTGAATTGACTAATGTAAATGGAGAATTAGTGAAAGTGTCCTCGTAGTTTGCATAGAAGTCAAAGTTATCAAAATTGTAGTCTTTCAGTGTTAGTGCTCTGAAGATATCTTCTTGGATTTCTTTCAATTGTTCTTCTTTCGGCAGTCTAGTTGCAACTCTGTTTAGTACCCATTTGAAATTACTATTATCCGAAAGCCTGACAAGTGCTATATGATTTGACTTGGCATAGTTTACTGCACCTTCCTGAAAGCCGTTTGCTGCAACAACAACACCTTTAATTCCTGAACCAGAAATTTGATTTAACTTTGAATAGAATTCTTCAATATCATCAACTGGAACTCTCTTCTTATAGTTCTTACATTCAAAAAGAATTAGGTGCGACCAATTTTCTTTATCTGGCAAGCGAATCTCAATTGCTATATCGAATATGATATCCTTGTTTCTTTGGGGAGAAAAGTAACAGCGTTTAGCAAATATTTCACTTGTTAGAAGATCAAATAAGAGACGGCCCGAATCAAGTTCTCTCTTGAAGACTTTGAACACGAGATTTTCGTAACTGTTTCCTTTGCTTAGAGAATTTTTCATTGATCAACTACAACAAAGTTGCACATAAAGATTTATTGAAATAACAATTAAAGATTAGAAGCAGCAGTGTCACCTTTCAATAAGAATATTCTGTATGTCAAGACCTATATAAAGGTATTTAAGCTGTGTTGAACCAACCCGAAACTAATCATTTGAAATCACTTCATATTCGGAATATGATTCTTCACCTCTGTACTTAACAAAGAATACCATCCTATTTACTCCATCGAAATACTGAACAAAACCAACTTCATCAATCTCTTTGTCATCTTCATCAAGCAATTCAATTTTCTCTTTGTAGTTCAGCCGAACGCACCAGTTGGCTGATCTGAAAAACGAAACATCGAGGAAACCAATGACTCCAAAATTTGTCAAAGCTACATAGTGGAATCTATCACAATAGGGTTCTTTGAACCTGGGGTTCCAGAAGATTGTATTAGGGCTCAGCTCTCTATTCTTCCGTGCGTGATCACGTATTTCGTAGTAATTGTCAATCATTTTAAGCTGATCAAAATTGAAAACGTAAGCCATGAAGATTGTAGCAATTTTTGCGATCAATGGTGTGATGCTTTTTGTTGAATCCAAGTCAAAAGTGATTCCGGTAGTACTTCCCTTCCTCATTGTTATGCCTAATCTTTCCGAACGAACGAATTTCCCTGTATCTATTTTCAGATATTCGTCGTGAAGAGCTTTAAACTCATTAATAATTTCCTTTTCAGACATAAGGTTACTTAGACTTTGAAGGGCCCACTTTTGTCCAATAAAGAAGGCATCTGACTCGGGACAAATAATAGATTCTTCACCAATTTTGGTTTTGGGAATATACTTTGCCCCTCGTCTAATCATCTTGTGTAGTTCTCCTGTTATTTTGTCTTTTGAATTGTACAAAACATTCGGCTGTATTCTTTCATTTGACTTTCTTCCTATTTCATCAAGTGCATTTATCAGGTGGGGATTACTCAATGGAAGATTGTCTACGAAATCCCCAAAGTATTTCTTGCAAGCCTCACAGACATCATAAGATTTCCAAAATCCAAATACGTTCTTTGGGAAAACATGCTCGCCTTCGGAGCCTCTTTGCTCAGGAATTGGCAATTCGGAAAAACATACAACACACACTGTATGAAAATCAAATCTGAATTTCTTCATTCTCTGAAATCAGGTTCTCTTTTCACCATTGCAACATACTTCCCATACCCCCACAATGCATTATCAACATCCTTTGTCGAACACTTTNNCAAGAAACTTCTTACTCGATGAACTCAATTTTGGATCCTGTATTCCATTGATTGCACAATAAGCTCTGTATGCATGTCTGCCAACAATTGGATAATCCTTGGGTGCTTGTAAGTTTAAAAGGAACAAGTCAAAGACTCCAAGCTTGCCACGGCTTTTCATAAAATTGACAAATTGTTTTCCTTTATTTAAACTCTTGGAAGTACTTTTGTTCCATCTTTCCCATTCTCTCAACAATGCCTTTATATACTTTCCATGCGATTCGGACAACTTGCCTCCATTCTTCCATTTAAGGATCTCTTCGAGATCACTCAATTGAGTTGGATCTTTCCTTTTCAACGATTCATACTGTTCCATGTCATTGTGTTTTTCTATTACACCCTTCCAAAAATTGACAAATTTCTTGGCCTCATTTGTATTGGTCAGAATCTTGAGATTGTAATTCTGCATGGCTTCTTCACAAAATTACTCCGCCGCATCTGATATATCAACCAAGTATTCTTCGACTGCTTGATTTTTCTTACCAATGAATTTCATAACACAAATTGCTAATTTTGTGCAAATATTATTCCTTAGATAAGCATGAATAGATTTGAAGACCTAATCGGGAGCATCGTCAAGGGTCTTGAAAAGGACGAGCTTTCAATTATTACAAAGCTTCAGCCACTTGGGAGTAGTTTTTCGGTGGAATACTCTAATCTCAAGACTCGAAATAATTCGAGCAAAGTATTGTCAACTTCTCAACTTGAATCCATTGATGTCATTGGCAGAGAAGGCGAATTCAATTTCAAAGGCGATCCTGAAAAGTTTAAACTCTTTGCGGAGGCTGAAAGGATTAATTCGGCCTACCAATTTGATCCTCTATACGCAGTAAACTGTAGCATTGTGGACCCTCTTCCGCATCAAGTGGAAGCTGTGTATAAATTCATGCTCCCTCAGCCAAGGATCAGATTTCTTCTTGCAGATGATACCGGAGCAGGCAAAACGATCATGACCGGTCTTTTGCTGAAGGAACTTATGATGAGAGAACTGATCAGGAGAATATTGATAATCACTCCGGGGGGACTGACCAAACAGTGGCAAGAAGATGAAATGGCAATTAAATTCAATTTCGATTTTAAGATTGTCAACCGTGCTGTTTTGAACGCTGAGCCAAATGTATTCAATTCGTCAGATACTGTTATCACATCAATTGATTTCATATCACGTGAAGATGTCATCAATGCTGCAAGTGGTTCGACTTGGGATCTAATTGTGTTTGATGAAGCCCACAAACTTTCTGCATACGACTATGGTAATCGCATCTATAAATCAAAACGCTATGACGCCGCCCATAAACTTTCAAAGCAAAGTGAGCATTTATTACTACTTACTGCTACACCTCACAGAGGCAGGAAAGATACTTTCAAAAAACTGCTTCAACTCTTGGACGAAGATGTGTTCGTCAATGATGAAATAGTCAAAGAAAGAATTCGTTCAAACGAAGAGAACGGAGTGAACAGATACTTCATCAGGAGACTTAAAGAGTCTATGAAAGATTGGAATGGAAATGAACTCTTCAAGAAGAGATTCACACAGACAAGTGCCTATGAATTAACACCGGAGGAAAAAAGGTTATATGATGAAGTAACTGCTTACCTGACTGAGAAAAAGAAAGAGGCAAAAGAAAAGAACAATATACATGTCTCACTAGCTTTGAGCGTGATGCAAAGGAGACTTACATCTTCAATTTTCGCTTTGAAGAACACTCTGTTCAGAAGGTACAAGGCGCTGTCAGGAATTATTGAAGAGTTAAACAAGAATCCAGGATTGTGGAGGCAAAGACAGAGATTAGAGGAATATGAAGTGGAGGATATTGATGATTTTGATGAATTGGATGATAACGAAAGAGAAGGACTTGAGAACATCCTCTCTGATCCAAGAAAATTTAAATTGTTTACAACTGCCAAAGACATAAATGAAATTAGAGAAGAGACGGATCAGGTTAGGAAGCTATACGAAATGGCAGAATCATTGCTACAAAGGAATCAGGAAGAAAAGAAGTTTCAAGTTTTAGGTGAACTGCTCAATTCACAAAAGGTAATTGACGGAGAAAAGCTGGTAATATTTACAGAACACAGAGACACTTTGATTTATCTTGAAGAAAGACTAAGGAATTCCGGATATGGAATTGCGACCATACACGGAGCCAAAAATGTAGAAGAAAGGCGTGATGCTCAGTTCCAATTTGCAGCAAAGGATGTTCAAATTCTCATTGCAACCGATGCAGCAGGTGAAGGCATAAATTTACAGTTTTGCAGACTACTCATAAATTGGGATATACCGTGGAATCCAAACCGTCTTGAACAAAGGATGGGTCGAATTCACAGGTATGGACAAAAGAATGATGTGATAGTATTCAATCTGGTGGCAAGCAATACAAGAGAAGGGCAAGTCCTCGAAAAGTTACTTGAAAAGATTGATATAATCAGAGAAACAATAGGTGATGATCGTGTGTATGATGTCATTCAGGATGTCCTTGAAGATGTCAGCCTTGAATCAATAATTGAATCGGTTCTTGATAGCAAGGAATCTGCATTTACAACGATAATTGATGGAGAAACAGAAGAACTTGAAGGCAAATTCCGTGACAAGATTCGGGAGCAAAAGGAAGCAACATCAACTACAGAAGTAGATTATTCTGATGCGAAAAATCTGAAAGACAGTTCCGATGAAAAAAGACTACAACCTGTTTACATCCGCAATTTTTTCGAGAACTCTTTTGCTTCAATCGGTGGGGAGTATAGAGAACAACGCGATTCTATCTTTGAAATAACAAAAATACCTGATGAGTTAAATGAGATCCTTAAGAGCCGTTACAAACTATTTGTTGACCTTACCAAAATGAAATTCTGCTTTGACAAGCAGGTATTTTGGGATTATCAGCATATCAAAGACCTGGGGCATGTTCACTATATTAATCCCGGCAATAAGCTATTTGATTCTATTGTAAACCTTGTCCGCGAGAAATTTCTTGCCGATATGATGATTGGCACTATTCTGATTTCACCTGAAGACAGTGAAAGCTATTTTGCGTACTTTGTGAGATCGCAGATCAAGAATGTGAGAATTGCCGATGAAAAGCTCTTGTTAGTTGAGAGCAAGGATTCCAAGACATTTGTATCAACTTCCCCATCCAAATTTATTGACCTTCATCAACCCAATAAACTGGCAATTATTATCAATCCTCCAGACCCACATAGAAACAATGAAATAAAGAACTGGGTATTCGCGAATGTCACTGAACCACAGTTTAAGGTTGCTGAAAGTAGAATCACTTTTGATGCGGATATGCGAAAGCACTATCTTGAATCAGCTTTTTCTGAATCCATAGGTCAACTTCAAGAAGAGCTCAATGAACTTCAGCCTCTATTGTTTCAAAACAATCCCAGCATTCAGGAAAAGATCAATGACCTTGATACAAGGATAGAAGAACTAATTGAAAGAAAGAAGAGGAGACTTCTAGAAATTGAAGAATTGAAGTCACTTCATATGACACCTCCCGAAGTAATTGGATGTGCATTTGTGGTTCCGCTTTCACAAGTGGAATACCAAAACAGTTTTGGCATGAGCAGAGATGATGACGCAGAAATAATTGCGATGAACAAGGCAATGGAGTTTGAGAGGAGTGAGGGTTGGACTCCAACAGATGTTTCAAAAGAGAATGAGGGTTATGACATCAGGAGCGTAAGCCCTGAACAGATCAAACGGTATATTGAAGTAAAGGGTAGAAATATGGAAGGTGGCGTTATGATCTCAGAAAATGAGATGAACCGGCTCTCTCAACTCGGTGATGCCGCTTGGCTGTATATTGTAACTAACTGCAAGACTAATCCGGAATTGTTTCGCATACAAAATCCTGCAGCCAATTTGAAATTTCAAGAAAAGAGTAAGGGCGTACAATATTTTGTAAGCTTGGAAGAGTGGAGGCAAAAAACAGCTTGATTTAGCAGTTTTTGTTCACTAATTTGCGCTGTTCACGGGCTCGTGAACATTAATCAATAGTGAACAGTGAAGAAAATTTTAGAGAACACACTTAAAGAGTTCAATGAACTACCGGGGGTAAAAGCAAAGATTCTTGAAGTCGAGCAAGGCTCCTTGAAAAGACCACGAGGAGCAACTATTGATGCCTTTATAAGTATCGACATTGACGGAAAGGTTATTGATCTTCCTGCGGAAATCAAGAAAGAACTGAGGACTGCACAAATTCCGAAAATTATAGAGCAGGCAAAACAGAATCCCAATCTTATACTACTAACCGACAAGTATTTTCCAAATCTCTACAGAGCGCTGACCGATGCCGGAGTAAACTATGCGGATGAAACGGGCAGAATTCATCTCAAAGCCAAAGGTATTAGAGTATTCAAAGAAGGAACAAGAAATGTGGCAGTCACTTCACAAGGAAGATCGAACACTTATACTTTGCCCGCATTAAAGATCATTTTCCACTTGCTGAACAAGGAGTGGAATACACTTGGAACATATAGAGAATTAGGGGATATAGGGAACACTTCTCTCGGAAATGTTAACAAGATCATGAATAAGCTTAAAGATGAAGGTTTCATTGTGAGTACCAAGAATGAGATGAAGCTCAGCAAGAAGGAAAAATTATTTGAAGTATGGGTTAGAGAGTACAATCAAGTCATGAGACCTAAACTTTTTGTCGGTAACTATCGGTTCTCAGAAAATGTGAATATCCGGGAATGGAAAAAACTTAAACTTAAAAATGGAAATGTGTGGGGTGGCGAACCTGCAGGAGCTGTCCTTACGGACTATCTGATTCCCCAAATGCTGACAATTTATACAAGCAGGGATAAGATGGATTTGATAAAGGAATTCAAACTCATTCCGGAGCCAACCAATGTTCAGCTAAGTGTATTTGAAATTTTTTGGGATCAGTTCATGAATAGAATAAATCAAAATAAACAAGTCGCTCCACCCATGATAGTGTACACAGATCTTCTCAATACAAACGACGGACGAAATATCGAAACAGCAAACATTATATATGAAAAGTACATCAAAGAACAACTCCTTAGATTCTGATGAAGTTAAGCTATATGAAGTAATAAACCTCTTCAAAGAGATTTCTGAAAAGCTCGGAATTGAATTCTATTTGATAGGAGCTAAAGCCAGAGATATGTGGCTTCTGGATGTTAAACATCTTGATACGGCAAGGGCTACAGAAGATATAGACTTCGCAGTAAAAATTGACACATATGATCAATATGAAGAAATCAGGAGTATGCTTCTAAGATTAGAGTTTGTACAAACCGATTTGCCTTATCGATTAAGGTTCTCCGGAATTATTGTTGACCTCATTCCTTTCGGCAGTATTGCAAGAAACGACATGATTAGTCTAAACAACGGAAAGTTTCATATGTCTGTAAAAGGAATGAACATCTCCGTCAAGAATTCAAAAGACTTGTCTCCACATCTGCATCTTATTACCCTGCCCGCTTTGTGTGTATTGAAGTTGATTTCATACTCCGAGAAGAAGAACGAAAGAAGTAAAGACTTGTCGGATTTCATATATATTCTTGAGAATTATTTTGATATTTTGGGAGATAAAATTTACGATGAATACATTGATATTCTGGCAGAGGTTCACAACGACAAGTTGACGGGCGCCAAAATTCTCGGCATGGAAATTCGTAACATAATTTCAAGAGATAGAGAAATTCAAAACATAGTTATTGGAATGTTGCAAGAGCAATTGAAGCCGTTTAATACTGAAGAGCTATTTCAATTGGACTTCGACAAAGAAGACAAAGACATTAAAACCAGGATAATGATATCATATTTAATCGAGGAAGTCAAAAGTGACCTGTAAAAAACTCATCGAAGTTGCAATGCCCGTTAAGGAAGTCTCGGCAGAGAGTGTGCGGGACAAGTCTATTAGGCATGGTCACATTTCAACATTGCATCTCTGGTGGGCAAGACGGCCGCTTCCCGTTTGCCGGGCCGTTGTATTTGCCAGCTTAGTTCCCGACCCGCTTGATGAGAACTGCCCGCCGGTCTTCAAGGAAGCCGTAAATGAACTTCTTGGGAAGAAGAATAATCCCGGGGACCCTTACAAACCATACGAGGACATTCCATACACTTCAGCGCAGGATAAGATGGATGACAACGAACGCAACCGGCTGTTGATGTTCATCGGCAAATTTTCCGCTGCTTATGAAAAGAATGAGAAAGCGGGCAAGACAACACCGCCAAAGGAAATGCTCAGCGAACACAGTCTTATAAAATGGGAAAGCAAGAACGATGAAAAGAGAATCGGCAAAGCAAGGAAGCTTATTTGGGTTGCACACAATACTAAACCGGGCAAGAAACTGCCCGATCTCCTCGGCGATTATGAAATGCATTTCACCCGGATAAAGAAAGCTGAGAATGAACTGTACGGAACGGTTGACAGGCATTTGGAGAGCGGTGATGTGAAAAAGAAGGAGGCGAATTTGCAGAAAGCAATTGACGCTTTTCTTGACAAGATGCCCAAGGTATTCGNNGTATTCGACCCGTTTGCCGGAGGCGGTGCAATTCCACTTGAGGCGGCAAGGTTGGGGTGCAAGACCTATGCAAATGACTTGAACCCTGTTGCACATATTATAGAAAAAGGAAGTATTGAGTACCCGCAAAAATACGGGAAGCCGATAGTGATGAGTGTTGAAGAGTTCAGGAAGAAATACGACATGATCCGCTCTGAGTCCCTTGGCATGGTTGCCGAGCCGCCGGAACTTTACGAGACAAAAGGCAAAGTACTCGACATAGAAGACTTTGACGATGCAGTTCACAAGTCTTCAATTCTGGATAAATACGACTTTGTAAGAATGCCGAACAGGCTGGCATTTGATGTTGAGTATTACGCACGCAAGCTTCTGGCACTTGCCGAAGCAGAGATCGGGCACTTTTACCCTTCTGATAAGAATGGTGGCAAACCCATTGCATACTATTGGGTGAGGGTTGCGAGATGTTCAAATCCTTCGTGCAAAGCTGAAGTACCTTTACTCAGGCAATTCTATTTGTGTAATAAGAAAGAAAAGCAAATTTACCTCAAGCCCAAATTGGCTAAGAATAGTATTAGTTTCGAAATTACCAAAGGTGAATGCGAAGAAGAAGGTTGGGTAAAGCGAGGCAATTTGGTTTGTCCGTGTTGTCACAACACAACCGATGTTAAGAGCATAAAGGAACAATTCATACAAGGAAAAACTTCAGAGAGAATTCTTGCAGTCATTTATGAAGGTAAACAGGGAAAGGAATATCGTTTACCTAGCAAGAAGGAAATTGAAGTCTTAGATAATATCCCACAGGATGTTGAAAGACCAAAGGAAAAGATGCAGAGAAATTCAGCCGGAGGAGATACGTTTACCTGGGGCATTACTGAATGGGGTCAGATGTTTTCAAATCGCCAGCTAATTGCGATGCATACTTTGATCAAAATAACAAAGCAATTGAGCTTTGAACTAAACTCGGATGATTATAGGGATGCAATTATTACTTATATAGGAATTATTGTTGACAAGATAGCATCTTTTCAAACAAAGTTTGGAATTTGGGAAATAGGGTCCGGTAATGATCGAAGAATATTCGGCAGACAAGCAATAGCTATGGTGTTTGACTATCCAGAAGGTAATCCATTGTTCTTGAGTTCTGGTGCACTCGAAAATCAAATCTACTGGGTGATTGAATTTCTAAGGCATGAAAGTCTTAACAACTTTGCAAGTATATGCAACAATTCTGCAAGTGGTGAAGTTACTCAGTTTAACAAAAAGGATTTGACATGTGTTGTCACAGATCCACCATACTTTGATGCCATTGCTTATGCAGATCTTTCAGATTTCTATTATGTTTGGCTTAAGAGAACCCTGTCTGACTTAATGCCATTGAATTTCAGCACACCTCAGACACCCAAAGCGGAAGAGTGCACTGCGTTGAAGCACCATCATGACGATAGCTACGAAAAAGCAAAGAGGCATTTTGAGGATAAACTACTGCAAATCTTCAAGGCATTGGAAATTCAGACTTCTAATTTAATCTCGATAATGTTTGCGCACCAGAGTACTGATGCATGGACTACTTTGTGCAATTCTATCTTGAACGCCAATATGAATATTACAGGGAGCTGGTCGCTGGATACTGAACTCACAGGTGCTTTAAAGACTAACAAATCGTTTCTGCAATCATCTGTTACAGTTTCTTGCAAGCCATCTAAAGCTGAAGGTACGGGTGCATTCAAGGATGTGGGAAAAGCCGTTTTCAAAAAGATTGAAGTTGAAGTAGATAATCTTTATAAATTGGGATTCAGAGGGCCTGATTTACTGACCGCATGTTTTGGCCAGGCCGTAAGTGAATTCGGGAAGTATGAGAAAGTTGAGAAAGCTGACGGTACAGTAGTCACCGTTGCAGAGCTTCTTGAGCTTGCCCGGGAATCAGCATTCAATGCATTGGTAAGGGGGTTTAAGGCAGATGACTTCACTAAGTTTTACATCGGCTGGCTACAACTGAACGGATTCACAGAAACGGACTTTGACGACGTTGCAAAATTCTCAAGGGTTGGCTTAACTGTTAATGTGCAGGATCTTTTCAAGAGCCACATATTTGTTCAAAACGGCAACAAGCAGACGCTGGCAACATTTGAAGAAAGGAATGAATTAGACAAGAAGTTGGGTGAGGAAGCCAAAGATCCGCTGATTGACAAAGTCCATAAAGCAATGAAGCTTTACAAAAGCGGAAACAGAAACAAACTGTTGCAATACATTTCAAAGTTTGCCTCAGCAGAAAACATTTTCTGGCGCGTTCTTACTGCCCTTGCAGAATTGTTACCTGCGGGCACGAGCGATCACAAGACTGCTAGTGAGATGTTGGTAGGAAAAGAAAACCTGATCAAGGAGAGTAAGAGAATGGAAGGACCGAAGGAGATGCAGGAGGAGATGTTTGGGTGATCTCTTTTTCATAAAGCCATTTTTGATTTCTCGATGATTAAGCAACAATTATGATGAAAAAAGATAAAACTGTTTATGTGTTGGGTGCAGGTTTCTCGTATCCACATGCGCCACTCCAAAACGAAATTATAAAAGAAATACTAGAATGCTCGAGTTCAAATAATCCTAGTGCGGATTTCCATCATTTTGAAAGATCTAGAGCGGAGTTGAAGAAATTCCTAGAGAAAATGTATAGACTTGATGATATGAGTAATCTGAACTTAGAAGACTTACTTACACTTTTGGATAAAGCAATAGTATCAAATGAGTTCATTCGCGACTGCAGTCCCGAAGAAATAAGAACTATTAGAAATGACCTTTTGTATTGTATCGCATTCGTGTTTGATCACAAATTGTATGGTCCTCCACATGCTTTTTACAATAGGCTTGCAGCTGAATTAGTTGAGTTGAGAAGGAATTCAGACAACTTCTCTATTATATCTCTAAATTGGGATCTCTTGTTGGATAATGCATTACATTCTATAATGGCGAAGGACGATGATATTGCATTGGACTATTGCACATATACTGACAATTTTGACAAGTCAAGCAAAGATCCTCCCCACATACATGCCGCTGCAATAGGTTTCAAGAATATTAAGCTTCTAAAACTGCATGGATCATTCAATTGGTTGCATTGTCAGAATTGTAACCGGTTACTGATTGCTTTTGACGATAAGATTGCACTAAAAGCATCAAGTGCCGCTAATAAGAAAAAATGCCCCAAATGCCACGTCAAGAGTCTTGAGGCGGTCGTAATCACTCCAACATTGCTGAAAGACCTCAACAATGTTCACTTAAAGACAATATGGCACAATGCTGAAATAGAATTAATGGAGGCAGAAAAAATTGTATTTGTAGGTTACTCATTCCCACTGGCTGATTTCGAGTTCAGATATTTGCTTAAGCGGTGTATCAGCGACAAGGCAAAAATTGATTTAGTTCTGGCTGGCGATGATTGTTCCAAACAGCGATACGCAGATTTTTTTGGCAAACAAATCATAGCCAAATGCTCTTACGAATTGGAAGCGGAAGAATATTTCAAAAAGGAATTAGATATCAAATCATAATTTTTACCACATGAAACCCTGGTTCAAAGTAGCAAAGCCGCACAAGGATATACAAGAAGGCAATCTTGACGAGTCGGTCTTTGCGGCAAATCTCAGTGAAGTTGCTCAAGGAGGCGGAAGAGCAGTGTATTCTGATCCCAAAATGTTCTTCAGGAAGACTTACATAACGGAAGGACTGAAGGATATTGCAAAAAGAGTGATCCTGTGTTTGAACGGAAGCCCGGAAGCGGAGAACAGAACGATATCTCTCCAAACGGGTTTTGGCGGCGGTAAAACTCATACGCTCATTACGCTTTATCACCTGGCCAAAGAAGGCAAGGGACTTCTGCGCAACACGGATCTCAACACCCTGTTTGCATTCACCGGTAATCCTGAATTCAAGGATGCAAAGATCGCAGTTTTCACAAACACAACGAACGATCCTACTCAGGGAAGGAAAATTGGCGGCACCAGAGTTTCAACGATCTGGGGAGATATTGCTTTTCAGCTCGGCGGAAAGGAAGCATTCTCAAAGATAAAGGAAAATGATGAGGCGAAAACTGCGCCAAAGGGGCTGTTCAGGGAGATCCTTGAAATGTGCAAGCCATGCCTGATATTGATAGATGAGCTTGCCGACTATTGCGTGAGCGCCTCCGCAGTAAAGGTCGGGGATTCAAACCTGAGCGATCAGACGATCAGCTTCATTCAGGAACTGACTGAAGCTATCTCACAGACCGATAAATGTGTCCTTATCGCGACTCTTCCTGCCAGTTCACAGGAACTTGCAGGATCTGAGCAGTCAGCAAAGATCCTCAACGCATTGGAAAACAGGATAGGCAGGATCGGAAAGGATATTAAACCGGTAGATGACAAGGAGATCTTTGAGATTGTCAGGAGAAGATTGTTTGAAGAAACAGGAGATGAAAATGAGATCGGAGAAGTTGTTGAAGCCTATATTGCACAATATTTTTCACTGTCAAACGAATTGCCGGCTTATGTTCAGAAGCAGGATTTCAAAGATAAACTGCTGAAGTCATACCCGTTTCATCCGGAGCTTATAGACATATTCCGGCTTAAGTGGTCATCACATCCGAATTTCCAGAGAACAAGAGGTGTGTTAAGATTACTTGCAGGAATAATTTCCGATCTTTGGAAGCGCCGTCAGTCACTTACAGGAAGTAATTTCATGATCCATACATCTGACATAAATCTGAGCAATGTACAGTCCATAGCAAATCAGATCACTACACTTCACGGGATAAACTATGACGCCGTGATCAAGGCAGATGTATCCGGCAGTTCCTCAAACGCACTGAAGATAGATAACGAGAACAGTGTATATGGAGATAATTCCATAGCACAGGGAATTGCAGTGACTTTTCTGCTGGGTTCGTTCGGATCGGATGCGAATAACAAAGGGACGAGCATTGAGGAACTTAAGCTTCATATGCTGAAACCCGATTCATTCAACCACAACGACATCAACGGCGCGCTTGACAGATTTGAGAGCATGGCTCATTATCTCCATAGCACATCATTGCCGTCTAAGAGGTATTGGTTTGAGACGACTCCGAACATTAACATACTGTTGAACAGCGCAAAGTCAGGGATCAGCAAGAAGGAAGTGAACAGTGAGATAGTCAAGAGACTCAGGGAATCGGCGCAGTCTCGGGGAAGATTCAACATACTGATTGATCCGGCGTTTGATATTCCTGAACAGAAAGAGCTTACTATGATAATCTTGAAACCTGACAATCTCTTATCAAACGGTGAATTGAACAGGACTGCTTCAGACACAATCAAGAAGTTTGCAACAAAAAGAGGCGCAAACGACCGCATTTACAGGAACACAATCTTATTCTTATTACCGTCAGAGTCAGGGCTTGAAAGGCTTGCTGCCGTGGTCAAGGATTATCTCGCAAATAACAAAGTACTGACCGACTATTCTTCACAGTTGAATCATGAGCAACGAGAAGATATTAAGAAGAAGATACTTGAACTTTCGAAGCAGTCGGAATCATTGCTGGGAATTGCCTACTGTGTAGTTGCCAAACACTCATCAGCCGATGGTATCAAAGTCCACGAGATCAAACAGTTCAAAGAGAAGTTTGAGCCACAAATTAACGACAGTATTTATTCAGATCTGAAAAATGAAGAATGGATATTGGAGAGCGTTGGTCAGAATACATTAAAGCGAAATAACCTGTTTCCGGAACCTCAGAGTCCGGTAAAATGCAAAGATATTCTGGAAGCTTTCCTGCGATTTGACGACAAACCGATCATAAGCAATGATGACGCCGTGCAGAACAGTTTGATCCGATACTGCCAGAATGGCGAATTAGCAATAGCTTCCGGTGAGAGAGAAAGTTATTCCGCCGTCTATTATAGACAAAGTGTTCCGGGTTTTGATGTTTCAGATGAGACTTTTTGGGTTGTTGATAAGTCAGAATGCCTTTCACGAGGGGACATAGTAGGAGAGACGGGAAGCACATCACCAAAAGCTGGAGCAGGAGAAGAAGAGCCGGTACCGGAGGGCGAGGCAGTTAATGGTAATGACTCGGCGAAGTTAATTGAATCGATCAGAATTCATGGACAGGTACCTTTCGAGAATTATTCCCAGATTTACACCAGTTTCATTGCTCCATTGATGCACAACAACATCCTGATAGAGATCAGCATCAAAGCAAGCTCAACGAAAGAGAAACCTATAACAGAACATTCGCAAGTATATAAGAATGTAAAGGAATCGGCGAAGCAGTTGGGGCTGGGGTTGGAGGAGGCATTTGATTAATTAGATCAATGCATAATAACAATTTGTAACAATACTTTTATCAGAAATTGACAGAACTACACTTTTGGGAATTCTTAAAGTTCCTTTCTCCTTTTGCTCTTGCATTTGTAGCCTCCTATCTTGGATATAGATTTGGGCTCAAAAAAGATAGAAGAATTCAAATAGAAAAGGAGAATAAGAAATTCAAAGATCTGCGCTATCATCTTATGTTTTCAATAGATGACCTGATTATTGCCAGTGCAAAGCAAGTAGAGTTTATAGAAGAATTCAAAAAGCAGATTGCTAGAGACCCAATAAATTTTGATGAATTGCATTTAGCATCATCATTCAATTTGCAGAATCTTAAAGAAATTAGGTCGAATGATCTTTTTCAAATTCTTTTTTTAAGATCGAAGCAAGTTGACGCGATTAAGTCAGATGTCTTCAAAGGAATGAATACCGTATTAAGAATTACACCTATAGTGAGTGAGAACTTGGCACCCGATGTCAATAAGTATAGAAATCGTTTAAATTCAGTTTTCGATTCCTTAAACTCACTTAGTTCAAATATCAGGAGATTGATCAATGACATCATTTTCAAAAGGGCAGATTATTCAAACGGATTTATTGAAGAACTTTTGTCATTAAATAAGAGCATTTTAATCCCAGATAAACTAAATGACATAAGTTATATGGTTAAAAATTATTACACACCGCTAATGGAAGTTGCAAAAGAACATTCAGTCATTGATCTTGTACAGAATATACCAGAATTATTAGCCGCCGAAAAACAATTGATGGGTGCTCGAGACCAATTTCTAAAGATTTTCGATTCCCACATTTACCATATAGAAGTAATAAAGAAAGAATTGGCAAAAGTTAAAGAATTTCTAATGAATGAACCTTGATCAACATGAATTTCACTAATAAATTTATTAGGTTTATTCTGCCCATGTTGGTGCTCTCCGAGTGAAACGAGGATTCATCAACAGGCAGAACACATCTTTCAATTCTTTGCTCTCTTCGGATATGTTATTGGCGGCACATGGGAATCCACCCCTTCGGGGACAAAATGCATTTGTATTTGCCAGACTTTGTTACTTGCTTTCATGCAAACTTTTGGGAGACTGACTTACCCAAAGAAACAGCTATGCGACGAAGATTTAAAGAACATTAAATGAATGATTAAATATATGCGTCCTCAAGTTTTTTAATATACGGATTGTCTGAATTCGCTTTAAGAAAAGGAATGTATAAAAAATTGGCGGCCCTGGTAATTCCTACGAATATTAATCTTTCCTGATTTGGAATTTTCAGGCTATCCAATCCTATAAGGAAAACTGTATCAAATTCGTAACCTTTCACACCGTGGATGGTCATTAACTTTACTTCATCTTTTGTTATGTCAAAATCTAATTTCGATTGTTTACTCACAATTTCACTGAACGGAATCTTTTTGTCTTTCAATTCTGCCAGCAGCGAATTGTAGTAACTTATATTCTTTGAGGATTGAAATGCAAGACAAATGCTTGAAAACGATCCAAGCCTATTCCGGGCTTCAATGATCTTGTCAAGTATATATCTGATCAAGTCAGATTGATTTTCAAATCCAATAAGTTCAGGTCTATCTCCGGTCCTCACGGCCAATTCAGGAAACAAAGTCAATTCCGTATCATCAACTGAGAGTTTTTCTACAGTGTCCGGCAAGAAGTTGTGGGCAAATTCAAGTATCTGTTTGGTATTCCTATATGTTCTCTTTAGTGTCTTCACTCTGCCCTTTGCTTGTACCCCAATGCTCTTCCAGGAAATCTTTCCACCGTAGAGATTTTGGGCAGGATCAATTGCTATAAGCAGATGATTTGAATCTTTGTTAAGACTATGGGTGATAAACCTCTAATATTCAGTTGTAAGATCCTGGCATTCATCAACAAGAATCGCGTCATACATATTCTCTTTTATCTGCATTGTCCTCATTCCTTCATTTAGAATGTTGCCAAGTTCCTCTTGATATTTGTTCCAATCACTTTGACTGCCAATTGAACTTATTATCTTATTCCCATTGGTAATTTGATTCCTAATGACATTGTAAGCAAAATCATGAAAATGGTAAATGTCAATTCCGGCAGAGTCAAAGTCGAGGTCCGGCATGATCTCTTCCAATTTCTTTCGAATGTAATTCCTCAAAGTGAAATTATAACATAAGATTAGAATTTTGTATTGTGGATAGAGACTCTTCAGAAGCTTTGCCCGATAAACTACAAGCAAGGTCTTTCCACTGCCCGCCACACCTCTTATTATTCTGTGACCTGTTCCAATCTTTAGAGCCTCAATTTCTTGCTCACGGTCAAGAACAGCCAGTTCATTACTTAAGGGTTTAACATTAACTCTTGGAAAGATGACTGACCTCAAT
>JRYG01003018.1_pt1 | contig 17818 bp, 15 predicted proteins | sample 235341 | NCBI WGS metagenome assembly JRYG01 (sample SAMN03074218, study PRJNA261478) | activated sludge metagenome | biome: Wastewater Treatment Plant; feature: Wastewater; material: Activated sludge; isolation source: activated biomass of a wastewater treatment plant treating hydrocarbon... ... | reverse complement strand
TTGTTTGTGTTTGCCCAGGCCAAAATCCCGCAAGTCGTGCAAGTGCACTTCCAGTAATCCTTTTTCCTGGGCCCGCTTCATAATGGAATGCTGCAGGGGGCTGTGCAGCAATTCAGGCAATACGGAAAGTATATCTATTCTCATATCTGTTGTTGTGGCGCAAAGTTACATTTTCTGCTCACACTTGTTAAAGCTACCTTAAGGCGTATAAAATTACTTGCGTCGCGCAACTAAATAGTTTATTTTGCAGCACAATAAGCATCACCCATTTTAAATCATCCGACATGTACAACAATCACCGCATCGCCGCGGGTATTATTGCGGCCATGAGCCTGCTATTAGGCATCAGTGCAATCCACAATTACCGGCAATACCAGGAACTGGAACGTTTGCGAGGGGTGCACATGCTCCTTCCTCCACCGCCGCCTGCTCCTCCTGCGCCAATACATATGTACGAAGCCGAGGCCGTGTTCCCCGCCAATCTGGAGGCTGTTAGACGCGAGATCGAACTGGAAAAATCGCTGCTGAAGGCCGAAGTTGAGATGGAATTGGCTAAAGTGAGGGAGGAATTGGATTTTCTTCGATAGCAGGTCGCCTACCAATACCGAATACAAGATTGAATAATGCCGCTCATACCAGCCGGTAAATGTCCAAGGTATAACTGTTTCTCTAGGTACAGCGGGTAACAAGATTCATTATTGGGAACTGCGGCTTTGATCCAGGCCAGGCCGGAAAAGCCGGGGATAGGACGTATTGCCAGCGATCCATCTGTGACGGCCGCCAGTTCTATACCCGCTGATAATTCCCAATCCAGGTCATTGGGAATATCAACGCCTGTCCAGGTATAGGTGTAAAGACTATCGTGTTGTGTCAGCATAACAGGGCCGTTGATCTGCATAGCTCTTCGCTGTTGAACCCGCACCCAATCCACTTGCATGGAGTCAGCGGAAGTTGCCGGATTGCCGCTTACCGTATTATTCAGAATCAGGTTGACGTAAAACAAGTCAAATTTATTCCAGGCGATATGTTCATAAACCGTAACCGCATCTCCTTTGGGTATATCCGTGCAATCGATGCCATTAAATACCAGCCTGTCAGCGGTCGATTCCATTTGATAGTACCGGTAAAAAGTCCGGAATGGTTTTCCGTCCAGCGACCATTCCATTTTATAGGGCGTCCAATCCAGGCAATATTCATGAAAAGCGGCGCTGAGATCGCCAAAATTGTCATCCTGGGGATAGGCCGGATGCCCCTGAGGCCCCCATCCATCAATGGGAAGGTTCCATTGATGCAGGGTGCTTTGCAACTCCCCGCAATCGGGCAGGCAAAATTCGAAGATATCAATTTCACCGGGCCATCCATATAACCAAAACGCCCCCCAATGCAAAAGGGCTGAAGGTATCCGAATAGAGGCGCAAAATCTGCCAAACCTGAAGCACCCCGACGCATTGTCGCTATCGGCCAGGCTGTTGTTAGTGTGGATTACTCCCGACGACCAGTTAATACGCTTGGATTTAATTGAAGTGCCGGGGATTTGTTGCCAGCGAAACGAAAGCGGCTTATTCAATTTTTGGGAGCGCAACACGAGTCTACCATCGACAACTGCGACATTTTCGGGCAAAAAAGCCGTATTGGCGCCCTGGCTATGGATCGTATCAAAAGGAGCGGGATAGGGAAAATGATCCAGCCATATCGTCGTATCCAACCCGGGTTTTTCAAAGCGATCCTCAAAGACAGTCAGGTAAGGCCGTTCGTCGCATGAATTGTGGGTTATCGTTTTTTTCAAAAAAACATGCAACTCCGGCTCGGGGTAATTGCTCAGTTGCACCGACTCCGCCGGTTCGCCCTTATAAGTTTCCGACAGGGAATATATTACGCGGTTTAACGGCGCTTCATACCGGGGCTGGGCCCAAGCCGCAAAGGGCAGGAGTAAACAGGTCAGACCGCCAAAAGCGATCTGACCTGTAACGCTACGGATTAATTTTGAGCAATTCAACCTCAAATATTAATGTTGAATACGGACCGATTTTGGGGCCGGCGCCGCGCTCGCCGTAGGCGAGATTATAAGGAATATATAACTTCCATTTCGAGCCTTCCGGCATGAGTTGCAGGCCTTCAATCCACCCGGGAATGACCTGTGTTACGCCAAAGGTAGCGGGTTGACCGCGGTCAACTGAGCTGTCGAAAACCGTGCCGTCGATGAGTGTGCCGTGGTAATGCACCGACACTTTGTCTTTTGCTGCCGGTTTGGGCCCCGAACCCGCGTTGACCACTTCATATTGCAAGCCGCTGGGCAGGGTCACAACGCCTTTGCGTTTGCCGTTTTCTTCCATAAATTTCTTGCCGTCGGCAATCACTTTCTCGTATTTTTTTGATTGAAAAGCCTGACGGTGCTTTTGCATCTGCTGGTTGGCCATTGCCACATTAATGGCCAGGGGCTGGTTTTTCAGTACATCATTAACCGCTTTTTGAAACGATTCCACATCAATGCTGTCAAGCCCTTGCTGTTTCAGGCTCTGCGCAATCATAACCCCAGCGCTGTAGCTCAACGAATCCAACTTTGCCTGGGCATTTGCCACGTAAGTGAAGGCTGATAACGCCGACAAAAAAATCCATTTTTTCATTCCAGATATTTGTTTTGTTGTGAATTAGCGATCATAGTGTTAAGGGGAAGCGCAACCTTCCCGGTTCGGCCTCGTATACCAAACGATAAACTGCCTCAAAAACGTCTTCAGCATTGGGTTTGCTGAAGTAATCGCCATCAGAGCCATAAGGCGGTCGATGCGCTTTGGCCGTTAATGTAACGGGCGGCGAGTCGAGAAAATTGTAGCCGCCCTGCACCTCCAATACCTCGCGCATCATATAAGCGGTAGCGCCGCCAGGCACATCTTCGTCCATAAAAACGATACGCCCTGTTTTTTGCAGTGAAGCGCAGATGCGGTGCTCCAGGTCAAAGGGCAACAGCGACTGTACGTCGATGAGTTCCACCGAAATACCTGAGCGCTCCAATAATTCAATACCGGCCTGGGCAATGCGCACACAAGAGCCGTAGGTAACGAGTGTAACGTCGCTCCCCTCTTGTAGTACTTCGGGTATACCCAACGGCACGGTATATTCCCCAATATTGTCGGGCATACGCTCCTTGAGGCGATAGCCATTCAGACACTCAATGATCAAGGCCGGATCGTCGGATTGCAACATAGTATTGTAAAAGCCGGCGGCCTGGGTCATGTTTCGAGGAGCGAGCACATACATGCCGCGCAGCGAATTCAGGATCATACCGATGGGCGAGCCCGCGTGCCAGATGCCTTCAAGGCGGTGGCCCCGGGTGCGAATAATAGCCGGCGCCTGTTGCTGCCCGTTACTCCGGTAGCGCAAAGTTGCCAGATCGTCGGTCAGCGGCTCCAGGCCGTATATCAGGTAATCGAGGTACTGGATTTCGGCGATGGGCCGCAACCCCCGCATAGCCATACCAATGGCCTGCCCAATGATCGTCCATTCGCGAATACCCGTATCAAAAACGCGGACTTCGCCGTATTTTTTTTGAAGCCCTGCAAAACCCTGATTCACATCGCCGATATTGCCGACGTCTTCTCCAAAAGCATAAAGCTGCGGATAGCGCTCCAGCATTTGGTCAAAAAAGGCATTGAGTATTTCAAAGCCGTTTTTCAAGGGCGCATCGGCGGCATAACGCGGGGCAATGGCCGGAACATGAACGGCAGCCCGGGGCGACGAGCTGTACAAATGAGTGTGATAGTGCTGAAAGGCCTGTTTTTTCACTTGTTCCAGCCAATCGGCAACCTTGTGGCGAGCGGGGTGATCGGCCTGTACCAACAGGTAATACATCCGCCTGGCATTCTGCGTCACTTCGCTGATCAAAGGATGCGGAATGGTCTCCAGTTCGTGCATCAAAACGCTTACGCCCTCAATATGGCCCGGGATTTCGGCGTAAATTGATTTTAAAGCCTTTAACTTCTGATTCGTTGGATGGTTAAAAGCCCGCCAGGCGTGATCGCGGCTGTCTTTAGCTTTTTTGCGCGACTGCTCCCTGATGTCGTCTACTTCCTGCTGGGTGGCCAATCCCGACTGCACGATCCACTCCGCCATGACGTTGATACAATCTTTGTCGCGTTCCCATTGCAGGCGCTCCTTGGATTTGTAGCGCTCGTGCGAGCCCGACGTAGAGTGCCCCTGCGGCTGGGTAACTTCCTGGATATGAAAAAGGGCAGGCACATGCGTTGCGCGCATTTTCTCGATAGCCTCGGTATACATACGCACCAAACCGGGGTAATCCCAGGCTTTTGCGGTGTAAATATCAATACCGCGCCCCTTGTCGTCGCGTTTGAAACCCGCCAGCACTTCCGAAATACTGCCTTTGGTGGTCTGGTAATCAATAGGGACCGAAATGCCGAAGCCGTCATCCCACACAGAAACGGCCAATGGGACCTGCAATACGCCGGCAGCGTTAATAGTTTCCCAAAAAACGCCTTCCGAGGTACTGGCGTCGCCTATGGTGCAAAAGACTACCTCGCCGCCGTTAATAGAAAAACCCTGGTTGTCGCCCGGCATTCCGTTTTGGCGGTATTTTTTCGAGGCCAGGGCCAGCCCCAACGCTCGGGCCATTTGCCCGGCAGTGCTGGATATATCCGAACTGATGTTGTAGCGGTCGGTATGGGTAAGCCAACTACCCTGCTGATCGATAAGCGGGGAAGCAAAATGACTGTTCATCTGTCTGCCGCCTGAAAAAGGGTCATTGTCGGGGTCGGCATACAACTGAGCAAACAGGTCTTCCGCCGTGCACAAGCCCAGGGCCATGAGCAGGGTCTGGTCGCGATAATACCCCGATCTGAAATCGCCCAACCTGAAAGCATGGGCCATAGCTACTTGCGGCACCTCCTTGCCATCGCCGGTAATGCCGAATTTGCCCTTGCCGGTCAATACTTCTTTTCGCGACAACAGACTGACTTCTCGGCTTATACAGCAAATTTCGAAATCACGCAACACGGCAACTTTATCAAGGGATAAGTCTTGCAAACCTACTTTTCTTTTCTTATCAGGTTTTATCGCTGGATCAATCATATTGACTCAATTAACTTGGTTTGGATTTGGATAAGGCCGGTATAAAAGCCCTGCAAAGTTAATACAATTTGCCGGAACGCTAAATAAGCAAGCCCTCGCTATTGTCAGTCATTCGTTAAAAGTGCGTTAAGCCATTAACTTCTCATTAACTATTTCGACTGGTCAAAACTTTTGAATTGAATTGAATTGCGCTAATTTTGTAATATAATCAATAGAAAAACAAAAAACAATTGTGATGAAAAGAATCTTCTTCTCTTTGATCTTAGTGCTGTCAGCTAGCGCTGTCGTTCTGGCACAGCAAACGACCACTCCGGCCACGCAAGCGAAAACGCAGAGCGCAGCCAAGATTGAGTTTGAAAAAGAAACCATCGACTATGGTACCGTTCAGCAAGGCGCTGATCCTTTCCGCACTTTCAAATTCAAAAATACCGGTTCTGAACCATTGGTAATAAAAAGTGCAAAAGGCAGCTGCGGTTGCACCGTGCCTACGTATCCCCAGGAACCGATTATGCCCGGCCAGTCCGGCGAAATCAAGGTTCGCTACGACACGAACCGCACAGGCCCCTTCAACAAGCGCGTAACGCTTACCACCAATGTCAGCGATCAGGAAATCGTGCTGACTATCATGGGCAAGGTTGACCCCAAACCCGCTGAACCCGCAGGTCTGCCCTCCGGTGACGGCAACATGTTCAAGAACTAAGCCGTTTTTTATACCAACTTTTTTATGCTAAAAAGCCTTGTATCCAATACGTGATACAAGGCTTTTATGCTTTATGCATGTCACAAAAAAACCCTTGCCTTTGACAGGCAAGGGCCTCTAACCCAAACAAATAAACACAAAAACTACTTTAAAGATGATGCAATTATACGGCCTTTTTTCAGTTAAGGCAATAGCAAGCCTATTTTTTTATACTAAATTTCATTGCAAATACAACGTTCCCCTCTTCTCATGATAGTAGCTCAACACGAAAAAAATCCCGCCGTACCTGCATTCGACCATGTTACACGCTTATGAAAACAGAAAATTATTTTTGATATATTTTTGTGACATTGTAAAACAGCTACAAAAAACACCATAAACCTTTTTTTTATTACTAAAAATTAAAAAAATACAATATTTCGTCATATTTTCGCAACACAACGTTGCCTCTTACTCGTCCCCTCTCCCCCCTTGCCAACAAACTCTCTCACACTTTTTCTATATTTGCCTTGAACTGTTTCGAAAATCCAACCAGCCAATGCGCTATATTTTATTTACATCCACCCTTTTGCTAACTATAGCTCTGCTATATGCCGGCAACAGCAACCATCCACTAGGTTCCAGCCTGCCCCCGCTTGGTAAATTGCTCGATCCTTTCAGCGGCTTCTGGCAAAATGCCGAACCTGTAGCTGCCCCCAACAGCGAGGTTGTCGACCTGCCCGGCATTAAAGACAAAGTTGAAGTCATTTTTGATGAACGGCTGGTTCCGCATATCTTCGCTACCAACAACTACGATGCCTGTTATGCGCAAGGATATATCACCGCCAAATACCGGCTTTGGCAAATGGATTTCATCACCCGTGCCGCTTCGGGAAGGCTTTCAGAAGTAATAGGAGAAAAAACGCTGGAGCGCGACCGCCTGCAACGCCGAAAAGGAATGGTGCTGGCCGCCGAGCGCACCCTTCAAGCCTGGTCGGACAACAGCGAGGAGATGCCGCTTATTGAAGCCTATACCGCCGGCATCAATGATTATATCGCCGGGCTGCAACCCGCCGACTACCCACTGGAGTTCAAGTTGCTCGATTACGCTCCCGAACCCTGGACAACGCTAAAGACGGCCATTGCCGCCAAAAGTATGGCCGAAACCCTCTGCTTCAGAAATGACGACCTGCAATCGACCAATACCCTGCGTATGCTGGGCGACTCATTATTCAACGATATATTTCCCGACTATCCTCCCGGGCAAACGCCTGTTATCCCTGCCGGTACTGCCTGGCCCTTCACGCCGGTAAAACCGCAGCAAACAGCGCCGGCGCCCCCGCCCTACGGCGATTTGATTCGTTTTGCACTACCTAATCCGCCGCCTTTTATAGGCAGTAACAACTGGGCTGTAGCCGGACAAAAGACAACGACGGGGTATCCTATTTTGTGCAACGACCCGCATTTAAGCCTTTCCCTGCCTTCAATATGGTTTGAAATACACATGAACTCCGGCGAGTGCAATACTTACGGCGTTTCATTTCCCGGCACGCCGGGTATTCTCATCGGTTTTAATGAATTCATTGCCTGGGGAGAAACCAATGTGTCGCACGATGTGCTCGATTGGTACTCGCTGACCTGGGTTGACGACGCCAAAACCGAGTATTTACTCGACGGGCAGCCCCGTAAAGTGGAATATCGCATCGAAGAAATAGCAGTGAAAGGCCGCCGCAAGCCGGTGCTGGATACGGTAAAATACACGGTCTGGGGGCCTGTCGTTTACCCCGACCCGGCATCTCCTTACCACGACATGGCCATGCACTGGCTCAGCCTTGACAAACCTGAAAACCAGGATTTTCACGAAGTAGGCGTTTTTCACCGCCTGATGTGCGGCCATAGCTACGAAGACTACTACCACGCCTTGTCGGGGCTCACTGCGCCCGCCCAGAATTTTGTCTTCGCCTCTTCAAAAGGCGATATCGCCATGACGGTCAACGGCAGATTTCCCATCAAATCAGACCAACAGGGCCGCTTTCTGCAAAAAGGCGACCTGTCGGCCAACGGTTGGAAAGGTTTTATCCCCTACGAGCAAATTCCAAGAGTAAAAAACCCGCCTCAGGGGTTTGTAGCATCCGCCAATCAACATTCGGTAGCTCCCGACTATCCCTACTACTACAACGGCCAGTTCGATATGTACCGCGGGCGCTTTATTAACCGGCTGCTGTCGGAAAAGAAAAAATTCAGCGCCTCCGATATGATGGCCATGCAAAACAACAATTACAGCATTCAAGCCGAAGAAGGGCTGCCCGCATTGCTGTCGGCGCTCGATACCGGGTCGCTTTCAGCCATAGAACAGGACATGCGACACGACCTTCGCGCCTGGGACTTTCATTTTGATAAAAATAAAAAAGCCCCGGTAGTTTTTCTCCGCTGGCTCAACCGCGCTTATAAAGATACTTTCGACGAATGGTATACCAGCCCCGATTCCAATTACCTGGATTACCCCGATATGTGGCGTTTTGTAGCGCTATTGGCTACAACTCCCAACCACCCGCTTTTTGATCAGGCGGCAACGGGCAAACGCGAAACCGCCCGCGATATCGTCACGCAGGCATATAAAATCATTAGCGCCGAGTTGGCAGATCAATATCACAACAGCGATTTCAACTGGAAAACAGAAAAAGGCGTTCGCATCGGCCACCTGGCCGGTATTGATGCATTTTCAAAACTCAATGTAGACATGGGCGGTCACAAAGACGCCATTAATGCCATGCAAAAAAGCTTCGGACCTTCGTGGCGTATGGTAGTATCGCTAGGCCCCGAACTCAAAGCCTGGGGCGTATACCCCGGCGGCCAGTCGGGCAACCCCGGCAGCCGCTTCTACGACAGCATGGTCAACCAATGGGCGGAAGGCGCCTACAATGAATTGTTGTTTGTGAAAACCCCCGATGCGCTTCGCGATCACGAACAATTTCGAATCACCTTTCAATAAACGGATACTGCTCATGCGCTTCAGTCAAACGCTTATTCTGACTATACTGCTGGGATTATTATTCCAATCAATATTACCCTGGTGGAGTATTGCCCCGGCGGGCGCCATTGCCGGCGCCGTGGGGTCGCACAACCGTACCGGCGCTTTTCTGGCCGGACTACTGGGGGCCGCAATTTTATGGGGCGGTTATGCCCTGTACCTAAGCGAGCTCAACAACGGTTTGCTTGCCGAAAAGATGGGGCTTTTGCTCAAAGGCATCGGCGCATCAGGTATGCTGGCAGTCACCGCTATCATCGGCGGTATTTATGGCGGACTTGGCGCGCTGCTGGGTTGCTGGGCGCGGCAACTATTCCGTCCGGCAAAATCGAGAGTTTAAGCCCCTGCAATAGCACTAAATCTAATTTAACACCATATTCCAACCAGTTAGCATTATCTTTATGATTCTAATAAAGCCTAGATAATTATGGATCGCAACCTCGTCAAAGCTCAAAAGCGCGTACAGGCCAAAAAAGGATTTTATGGTCACCTGGGCGCATTCATTGCAGTTAATACCTTCCTGTTTTTACTCAACGTAGTAACCTACTCTGGCGCCTGGTGGTTTATTTTTCCGACACTAGGCTGGTCTATCGGTCTCATCAGCCATTATTTTTCTGCTTTTGGCCTGCCTTGGCTTGCACAAGACTGGGAGGAGAAGGAGATGGAGCGCGAGTTAAAACGATTGGAAGGCGGAGGATCCCGTCGCCGGAACGACAATGATGAAGAAGACTCGCTCGACCTGAAAACGCTCCAGAAACAATCCCGCAAGAACTGGGAAGAACAGGATTTGGTATAAAAATAATATCCCCTATATTTGGGGCTTCTTTTTTTAGAGCAAACGCCCTCAATTTGTCAGATAGCTTAGTCATTATACCGACCTACAACGAACGGGAAAACATCGTCAGGATGATTGACACGGTGTTTTCACTGGGCAAGCCATTTCATGTGCTAATCGTAGACGACGGATCGCCCGACGGCACCGCCGCATTGGTCAAAGCCCTGCAAGCAAAATATCCTGAATCTCTGTTTTTGATGGAACGAAGCGGCAAGCTGGGCCTCGGCACAGCTTATATCGCCGGTTTTGAATGGGGGCTTCAACGCCATTATTACTATTTTTTCGAGATGGACGCCGATTTCTCGCACAGTCCGGCCGATCTGCTCCGCTTGTACGACGCCTGCTCCACTAATGGCGCCGATGTTGCTGTTGGTTCGCGTTATGTAAAAGGCGGACGCCTCGAAAACTGGCCTTACAACCGCATTTTATTGTCTTACGGCGCTTCGCTTTATGTACGCTGTATCACCTGGATGCCGGTCAAAGACCCCACCGCCGGCTTTGTATGTTATACCCGTCCTGTACTTGAAGCAATTGATTTGCAAAAAATTCGATTTGTCGGTTATGCTTTCCAGATCGAAATGAAATTTGCCTCCCGGTCACTGGGTTTTTCCATCAAAGAAGTCCCCATCACATTTACCGACCGCCTGGAAGGCAGCTCCAAAATGTCGAGAGGCATTATTAAAGAGGCTATCTGGGGAGTGCTGCAAATGCGCGTGCGGAGTTTCTTCTCCTCATACAAGAAAAGGCGCTGAGACTATCAGACTATTAGACTTTTGGACTGGCAGTGGCTTTGGAGCTTTGAAATCCAAGCCTTAGTGGTACTTCGTGCCCTTTGGGCCTTTGTAACAAACCGGGGCATAAGCTATTTCTTTACAAAGGCACATAAGTTGGACTATTGGACTATTGCGTAAACCGATAAACGAACTGGCAAACCGACAACCCACAGTAAGTCCCCCCTCTTCATCTCTGCAACCTTCGCATAGCATTCAGCAGCCGGTCGGGAAGTTCTTCCTGACAGGCCAGGCGATAATCGTTATAAGAGCAGGGCACCAGGTGATGGCGCTGGTACTTCTTGCCGGCTTTGCCGGGGACTTGCATCCACCAGCGTCCGCTTTTCTGGCTTTTCCAAAAAACGATATGGTATTCCTGCTGTTTAAAATCGACGATATACTCTACCAGTCCGTCAGTAGATACGGGGTAATCATTTTTTCGTTGATAAAACCCTTCGATAAAATACCAAATCATTTGAGCGACAACCTGGGCGGTTTGCCTGCGCAAATCGCGAGATTCGCGAAAGCCGAACACGCCGAACGACTTCAGTTTGTCGCTCAATCCGGCATAACGGCAAAGCTGGCAGGCTTCTTCTACCGTAAACCCGCTGGGTGTGGGCGTTGCCAGCCCCGGCGCCTCCGATTGTTTGAGGGCTTGTAAATGAAATCCCATTACATCGGCATCGCGGATAATGGGTTCGACTTCCTGCAATTCTGTACGAGCCTTGCCCAATCTTATGCAATCGTAATGTTGTTGTTCGAGGGCTTCAAAGGCAGCGGGGGGGGACAGGTGCGACTGGCAGCCGATGAGGCCCAGGTGAAAGACGCCGCCGTCTTTATCGTAGAGTATATCCTGTAAATAGTGCGATTTGCGCTTGGCCCCTGAATCGCCCAGCGGAATGGATTCGTCAACCACGGCCAGGCTGATCAGCTCTTTCCAACTCAAAAAAGCCTTGTATTGCGCCATGAGGTGATAAGGCTCCGGGCTGATTAGTATGGGCATAATCCGGCTATCGTGCAATTCTTTGATCAACGGAATAATAAAATCCACATTTTTTCGCCGCGCGTTACCCAGGTCAGCAATCTCCAACCCTTCAAAAGGGAAAGCCAACTGATACAACTCCTGACGAACCGCATTGGCGTCAATGGCGCCTATACCTACCAGTGCAATTTTGGTATGGCGCAGATTGGCGTTATTTTCTGAAAAACAATATATGCGCTTTCCAAACTGGTGTTTTTGCAAAGGCGTAGTCAGAATATCTTCGGGCTGAACAGGTAATAACCAGCTTTCCAACATAGCAATCGGTGGTTTTTGCAAAGGTAAATGATTCCGACCTAACCTGATAGCTCAAAAAATCAGGCCAATTTTACACACCAAGCAAAATAAAAAAATAACTTTGTAAGGCATTTGCACCTATTAACCCAGTATATCAACGGCAACTGTTTATTATAGCATTTGTAATCGGCTCTATATCACTTGGATATACAGGCGCCTTTGATCGCTGGCCCGCAATTAGGCCCTATTTCAGGCTTACTTAAAAGGTTTGGCGAATAACGCGTCAAACCTTTTATCGTTAACAACCATGAACACTAACTCAAAAACCTTTTCCCCTATGTTTCAAAAACGTACATTACTGATTTTAAGTTGTCTGCTCGCATTCCATCTGGCCTGGTCTCAGGATAGCGGCGGTAAACGCCCGGCGAGTATGTGGGAAGTCGGCGTGCATGGCGGCTATTTCTTTCTGAGCGGCGACGTACAATCCAAACCGGGTTACGGCGCAGGCCTTCACGTGAGAAAATCTATCGACTACATGTTCTCCCTGCGCGCAGACGGGCTTTATGCCATTGCCGAGGGGGCAACGAGCGACGACAGGACCTACTCCTCCAACATGTTTGCAGGCACCGGCTTTCTGGTGATCTCGCTTAACGGCTTCCGCTTCGACCAGAGCGTGCGCAAGATGAATCTATACGCGCTTATCGGCGGCGGCGGCAATTTTTATGAAACAAACTTTACAAACGAGGAGCTCGTAAGCCGGATGGATTCAACCATCGAGCGCGCTTTTGCGCCGCATGCCACCGCAGGTTTGGGCCTGGCCTATCGCATCAGCAAACGCATCAATGTGGGCCTCGAATGGCAAACCAGCACGCTGTTTGGCCGTAGAGCCGACCTCATGGACGGCTCCGAAAAGGAAGTGGGCGTGCGCACGCCGTTCCGCGACTTGATGCATTACGCCAATCTTCGCGTCAACTTTAACCTCGGCAATTCTTCCAAATTATCGGAACCGCTCTATTGGCTCAATCCGCTCGATGTTGTACTCAACGACCTGAAAGACGTCAAGAAAAAACAGGAAGAAGGCCTCCAGGATTCCGACGGTGACGGCGTTATTGACGCTGTTGACCAGGAGCCCGATACGCCCGCCAATGCGCCGGTGGATACGAAAGGCCGCGTACTCGACAGCGACAAAGACGGCGTTCCCGATTTTCGCGATAAAGAACCGTTCTATCCGCTCCGCGCCGGCGAACGCGTTAATGCCGACGGCGTCGTGGAGAACCCCATCGGCGGCGGCGGCGTTACGGAAGACCGCGTTAAGGAATTGATCAGAGAAGCCCTGCAGGATTATCAATCAGGCGGCGGCACGACGGGCGGCGGCGGCGCTGGCGGCGGCGGTCGCCCGGGGCCCATCTCCGAATGGTTCTTGCCGATGATACACTTCGGCACCGAGAGTTTTTCTATCAAATTCTCCGACTACGGCACGCTGGCCAGCATGGCTCGCATGCTCAAGGGCAATCCCAATATGAAACTGGTCATTATCGGCCATACCGACCAAACCGGCAGCGAAGAATACAACGAATACCTGTCTTATCAGCGCGCTAAAGCCATCGTGGACCACCTTGTGAACAACCACGGCATCGGCCGCGGCAGGCTGATAATCAACTGGAAAGGAAAAACCGATGCACTGGTACCCGCCAGCAGCAGCTATATGAACCGCAGGGTGGAGTTTCGCGTAGCTACGTCTCAAGACGTGGAAATGGATCCGCCCGCCAATACAGGTCAGAAAAAAACAGGAGGTTATTAATACTTCCTTCCCAAAAAAAAGGGCTTCATCGGTATTTCGATGAAGCCCTTTTTTTATTTCAGGCGCTCAAAAGCGATGTAGTGCCCCTCCCTGATGCCGAATTTATCGCAAAAACCGGCATTTACTTCTACAACATATAATGCCGGCTGACTCGATGGAATGCGGTCGAGCTGCTGCGGCACGGCATTTTTTCGAATGGTGACTATCTTAAAACCGGAATCAACAAAAATCAGATCGAGAGGTATGTAGGTGTTTAACATCCAAAATGCCAACATCTCTTCTTCATCCATGATAAACAACATGCCCTGCCCTTCTTCCATTGATTTTCGCCACATCAACCCCCGCTCCCTCGACAGTTCGTCGTCGGCGATTTCTATGTCGATTTCCTGTAATGCGTTGCCACCCTGCGTAGCTGTAAATTGCAGGACGCCCTCTTTGATGAACATAGGCCCTGAAGGTTTTCGTTGACCGGATTGCCAGATCAGCCAGCCGGCAAAAGAAATAACTATAACCATGATGAATACCGCGATACCCGCGCCGTAGCGGCGTTTGGGCGGCTGATTGCGTAGCGTGGATTTTTTTTGCGTCATAGCCAGAATAAAATCTTGTGCGAATCTATAAACTTTTATAGCTGCGAATAGCTTATTATTGTGTTCTTATTTTTTCGGCAATATACAGCAATTCATTAATTGAAACAGCAAGCAAGCGCCATCATACCTACCTACTGGGGCAAATTCAAAATGGTTGCCTTTGCGCACTACCCAGACGACTGGATGCCGCACCTGGCATTGATACACGAGTCGTGCGAACTCGACAAACCCGTACTGACGCGTATCCATTCAGAGTGTATCACCGGCGACCTGTTCGGCTCCCAGCGCTGCGATTGCGGCGAACAACTCGAACGCGCATTGGAAATGATAGCCGAAGAACACGGCATTTTATTGTACTTGCGCCAGGAAGGCAGGGGGATCGGTATTATTAATAAATTGAAAGCCTATAATCTGCAGGATCTGGGCTTCAATACCATAGATGCCAATTTGCATCTCGGATTGGAGGTTGACGCCCGCCATTACGACATCGCCATTGACATGCTCCGGTCGCTGGGCGTCAGCCGCATCAATTTGCTTACCAACAATCCGGATAAAATAGACGCGTTTGAAAATGCTCCCGTCCAACTGGTCAATCGCATTCCACTAGTGATCGTACCCAAAGCGGACAATGAGGCCTACTTGCGCACCAAGCAGCGCGATATGGGCCATTTGTTCAATCTTTTCTAATTATTCGCTCAACGATCTGCGATGATTAGTTTTGCCCCATAAACGCCGCCGTTTTCGTCAGTGCAGATCAAGGAATAAAATCCAGCAGGCAAAATAGCGGACAAATCGAGTTGATACCTGTTGACGCCGGGTTGCACCTCCAGCGACAAGCGCTGCATAACCCGGCCGTCTGCTGCCGTCAACGCGGCTTGAAGCGCAATTTGCTTCGATGAACGGATATCCAATGCGGGGTGTTCTCCGGGAGTCAGCAAATTGGGAATAAGCTGTATGGATTCCACGCCTGAAATGGCAGGCGTCGACGACACCTCTGCCGTCACAAACGACCGGTGTCCGGTAAATTCAACACAGTGGAATTGCCGGTTGAAGGGCCTTACCCGCCAATAGTAGGTTTTATTGATATCCAGGGCGGGTAAAACGATCATCGTGTCAGTCACTACGAATTCCAGCGTAATATTGCCGGGAAAAGCGCTCAACCGGCTCACCTGCACCAGGTAATGCGACGCATTGGGCACAGACAACCACTGTAGCATAGTCTGGTTGAACGGCGTTTGTTCTGCCTCGGCGGGCTGAACGAGACTAGTAATACCGGCTACCGGCGTTTCTGAGGTCTGATTATAGAGTAAATTCGGCTTTTCATCGAGCAGATTGGCGCGCATGGCCGCAATTTGCTCCGGAGAGAACCTGTTGGCGCAGGCATCGTCGCTGTATGACATGATCAAAGTACCGTCGGAGCGAAAAGTCACGCCCAGCGGGTCTGTTTGCAGGGTTGGGCTTTGTGAATTGGCGTTGCACTGCCACCTGTCGGCCAGATAATCGGGCGAAGTATCGCAAAAGCCGTCGGCGGCGATTTGGCAATTGCTGCCGTCTACCAACTCTACGTATGCCGTATCGATGATCAGCGTATCAATGATCAGCGTATCTTTAAAGTAGGTATAGTCGTAGGTAACAAAAGGAGGCGCCGGGTTATTGTAATTGTGCGGCGGGTTGCCGTAACTACCGCCGTTTTCCCAGCCGATAAACGGATGAGGCAACGACAAGGCGTGGCCCAATTCGTGCGCCCAGGTATGGTCGGATTCGTCGGCGCAGTCCTTGCGGATGGCAATGCCTGCATAAGGCAGATTATAACCGCAATTGCCCGCCGGATTTGACATAAAGTAGCAGTTAATGGTATTGGCTACGTTATTTTCAAACATCATCTCGGCCCCGTCGAGTACGCTGGGGTGCGAATTCCAGAATGAATTCGGCAGATAACGAATGTCTCCTTCCAGATAAAACCGGATATTCGCATCTTCAAAATCACTGTTGAGGGTACAAAAGGCGTCGAGCAGGCGGGCCACAGAAAAGTATCCCTGTCCGTTATCGCTGCCCAGCAGGTGTATGGTAAGCGGCACGTATAGCGTTGTATTGCTTTTAGGGAAAGCCTCCGGCGCCGCCTGGTATCGCTTGAGCCAGGCATTGCGCCCCATCAGCGTACCGCAGGGATTAACTGTTTCCTGCGCCCCCGCGCCGGCCATCAAGAAGTACAAAAAACCGACAATCAAAGCTATACGCGCCATAATCATATTAGTGTTGAATAATGAGTTTTGACTGCCACTGCCTGTCGTCTTGAATAATGCGCAACAGGTAAATGCCGGAAGAAAGCGATTCAATACCCAAATCAATAATTTGGTCGCCTTTGGCCAGGGTGGGCGTACCGCTCCATACCTGAGCGCCGGCAGCGGTGTACAATGTAATCAGCGCCTGGCCCTGCATGTCCTCGCCGATTTGAAGGTGCAGCGATTGCCCTTTGCTTATTGGATTGGGATAGATACGTAGCGCCGGGTTTTCGCCCGGATTGTCAGTACTCGTCACACTACCGGTTGTAAATTGCTGCGAATTGGTGAACGAAGTGCAGGTATAGATATTATTGAAAGGTCGTACGCGCCAATGATAAGTGCGATTGGGCAACAAGCCGCTGACAGTTAATGAAGTGCCTTCAACAATAAACTGATCGACTACCACGCTGAAAAAAGAGAACGGGTTGAGTTGCAACACGTAATGCGTGGCGTTGGGCACGGGTTCCCATTGCAGCGTCACTTCGTTGGGATTGGGCGCCGAGGCTCCCTGGGCGGGGTTAACCGCCGTCAGAACGGGGTTATCATCAATAATGCCATCAGGTTGGGTTTCGCTCATCAGGGCGACATTATCGTCGAGCAGATTGGCGCGCATAGCGGCAATCTGGTCGTCGGAGAACCTATGGCTGCAAGCGTCAAGCGAATACGACATAAACAGGCTGCCATCCGAATAAAATGAAACGCCGGTGGGGTCTTTTTGCGATGTAACGCTATTGTTGTTGTTATCGCACCCCCATCGGTAATTGAGATAATCGGGCGCCGTGTCGCAGAAGCCGTCGCCGGCATTTTGGCAATTACTGCCATCGATACGTTCCACTTCATTGCCAAAGACAAAAGCTGGCGCCGGGAGGTTGTAATTATGATCATATCCTTCCCAGCCGTAGAAAGGGTGCGGCAGCGACAGTGCGTGCCCGGCCTCATGCGCCCAGGTATTGTCGCCCGTATTGATGCATCCCTTCTGCAACGCGATACCTATGCCATAAGCAGAGTAACCGCAGGCGCCGGCAGGATCGTCCACGATATAACAGTTGAGGGTATTAGGTACATTGTATGTGTACATCATTTCGAGACCCGGCTCAAACTCCTGGTGGCTATAGTATTCCGTATTGTCGTGATATAATATATCTTTTATAATAAACTGAATATCAGCCTGCTCGAAATCTTCGTTGAGTTCGCAAAATGCGTTCAGTGTTTTTGCGATGGAAAAATATCCTTGCCCGGCGTCGTTGCCCATGATATGAATGGTCATATCCACATACATGGTCCCATTGCTTTTTGGAAAAGCATCCGGATTTTGCTGATAGCGCTTGAGCCACTCCGATTTGAATGCGGGGGTAGCGCAAGGTTTTGGCGCCGCCTGCTGCGCGCTAATGACCGAAAAGCCGGCCAGCAAGGTCAGAAGTGTAATGAGCTGTTTTTTCATGACTTGATTTGAATGTCTTGTGAGGGGTTATGAGGGG
>JRYG01002043.1_pt1 | contig 17874 bp, 21 predicted proteins | sample 235341 | NCBI WGS metagenome assembly JRYG01 (sample SAMN03074218, study PRJNA261478) | activated sludge metagenome | biome: Wastewater Treatment Plant; feature: Wastewater; material: Activated sludge; isolation source: activated biomass of a wastewater treatment plant treating hydrocarbon... ... | reverse complement strand
CCGCGAGCTGGCCTACCGCCTTTACACCCTCTGCGAGCGCAAGAAGCGCGCGGCCGAGGCGCTCGCCTACAACGGCCTGGTGCAGAGCTGGCCGGAGATCGTGCGGCTGGCCCGGACACCCGTCCGCGACGAGCCGACCCAGGCTGAACTGCTGTAAGGAGGACTGCCCATGCACCCCCGCCTGAACATCGACGAAGCGACCCTGGCGCGCTTCTGCGAGACGCACCACATCCGCCGCCTGTCCCTGTTCGGCTCGCAATTGAAGGGCACGGCGGGATCGAACAGCGATATCGATCTGCTGGTGGAGTTCGAGCCAGGTGCCCGCACGACGCTGCTCGACATGGCGCAGATTGAAATCGAGCTGTCGCAATTGCTCGGTGGACGCAAGGTGGATCTGCGCACTGCGGAGGATCTCAGCCGCTATTTCCGGGACGAAGTGGTGCGCACCGCGGAGCCGCAATATGTCGCCGGATGACCGCTGGCGCATCGCGCACATGATCGAAGCGGCCGAGCAGGCGATGGCGTTCGTCGCCGGGCGCAGCCGGGCCGACCTGGACACGGACACGATGTTGCTCATGGCCCTGACGCGCGCGGTCGAGATCGTGGGCGAGGCGGCCAGCCAGGTAAGCGATGCGGGGCGATCGGAGCTGGCAGGCATCCCCTGGCCGCAGATCGTCGGCATGCGCAACCGACTGGTCCATGCCTATTTCGACATTAACCGTGACATCCTCTGGGACACGATACAACTCGCATTGCCGTCGCTGCTCGCGCAACTGAAGCCAGCCGACGGCGAGGATTGATATTCCATGGCCATCAGCAACCACGACCGCGTCGGCAGGGGACTGGACCTCCTGCGTCAGGGCCTGGCCCCCTTCGTCGAGCGTGAGGTACAGGCCGCGGTCAAGGCGGGCAGCGTGCGGATGGACGCGATCCGGCGCTTTGCCGAAGACCCGCTGTTCGCCGCCAAGCCCATCGCCGACTGGGATGCGGCCGGTCTGCTCAAGTTGATGGCGGACACCTGGAACGACGTCTTTCGCAAGACCCTGGGCTTCGCCGAACGCTCGCTGGTGCAGGAGCTGCGCGATTGGCGCAACCAGTGGGCGCACCAGGAGCCGTTCTCGAGCGACGACGCCGATCGGGCGCTCGACTCGATGGCGCGCCTGCTCACCGCCGTCTCGGCCCCGCAGGCCGACGACGTCCACAAGATGAAGCTCGAGCTGCGCCGGCTCACCTTCGACGAGCAGGTGCGGAGCGAGAAGCGCAAGGCCGGCGGCTCGCTGATCGAAGCGGCCGCGACCGGCGCGCTCAAGCCCTGGCGCGAGATCGTGACGCCGCACGCCGACGTGGCGAGCGGGCGTTATCAGCAGGCGGAGTTCGCGGCGGACCTCTGGCAGGTGCACCTGGGCGAGGGCTCGGACGAGTATAAAAAGCCGAAGGAATTCTTCCGCCGCACCTACCTCACCGAGAGCCTGAAGCGCCTGCTCGTGGGCGGCGTGCAGCGCCTCTCGGGCCAGGGCGGCGACCCGGTGGTGCAGCTCCAGACCAACTTCGGCGGCGGCAAGACGCACGGCCTGATCGCCCTCGTGCACGCCGCGCGCGGCATGGCGGGCGTGCGGGATGCGGGCGAGTTCGTCGATCCGGCGCTGGTACCCCGCGGCGAGGTTCGGGTGGCCGCCTTCGACGGCGAGAACACCGACCCCGCCAACGGCCGACCCTTGCCCGACGTCGGGCGCGCCTACTCACCCTGGGGCGAGATCGCCTACGCGCTCGCCGGCCGGCAGGGCTTCGAGCGGGTCCGGCGCAGCGACAAGCTCCAGGTGGCACCGGGGGCGGACACCATCCGCGAGCTGTTCGGCGACGAGGTCGGCATCCAGGTGCCGCCGAACCTTTCGGAGTGGTGGTCGGAGCTGGTCGAGGCCGGCGCCACCGACCTCGGCGGCCTGTCGGCCAACGGCGACCACATCTCGCCCGAGCATCCCTTCCCGAGCCCCAAGCAGGTCAGGGAACAGCTTCACCCGCTCGGTTACGCCCTGACCGAGAGGCTCTGCGTCTACCCGCAGTACATGAACGCCGAGTGGATGGAACAGGGTGTGCTCGACGTGATCAAGCTCAAGTACTGGAGCTTCATTCCGAGGCTCGGCTCCGGGCGTATCAGCGAAGAGAAGCTCGATCCGGGACTGGCTTTCGAGGCGATCGCCAAGGGTCGAGAGGGGGAGGAACTGAGCGAGGACGAACTCACCGCCCTCTTTTCCGAGACCCGTCCCGACGTGATCGAGCAGATGCGGGTGGCCGCGGACTCCCTGAGGGCTGAAGTCGCGGGGGACACAGCCACGTTCGTCGTCAACCGGAACATCAACTTCACCAACATCTGCACGGTCGGCTGCGCGTTTTGCGGCTTCGGGCAGGGCCGCCGGTCCCCCGACGCGTACGAGTCGACCGAGGAGGAGTTCATCGCCCGGGTCGAGGAAGCGGTTGCCTTCGGTGCAACCGAGCTCTGCATGCAGGGCGGAATCCATCCGGACCTGAACCTGGAGGCTTACGGACGCTGGCTGAAGCTGGCCAAGCAGGTCGCCCCCGACATCCACCTCCATGCCTACTCGCCGATGGAGATCAACCACATGTGCGAGGTGGAGGGACTGGAGCCGGGCGAGGTCTTCGAGTACCTGATCGGTTGCGGTCTCGGATCGACGCCCGGTACCGCGGCCGAGGTGCTCGATGACGGGGTACGGCAGCGGATCTCGCCGAACAAGCTGCCGGCCGACCGCTGGGTCGAGATCATCGAGGCCTCTCACCGGGCCGGTCTGCGGTCGACTTCGACCGTGATGTTCGGCCACATCGAGGAGCCCCGGGAGCTGGCCCGGCACATGAAAGTGATCCGTGATCTCCAGGGGCGTACCGGTGGAATCACCGAGTTCGTGCCGCTGAGCTTCATTCCCTTCAACACCCTGCTCGGCCGTACCCACGGGGTTGAGGAGATCACAATCGAGGAGAACCTGAAGCACACCGCTGCCTTCCGGCTGGCCCTGGGTCACTCGGTCACCAACCTCCAGGCAAGCTGGGTAAAGATGGGGCTCCCGGGGGCCACCGAGGCACTCAACTGGGGTGTGAACGATCTCGGCGGAACCCTGATGGAGGAGAGCATTTCCCGCATGGCCGGCTCGCAGCACGGAGTCAGACTGGAGATCGAGGAACTGGTTGACGCCGCCCACCGGGCCGGCCGCAGGGCCGCGCAGCGAAACACCTCCTACGAGATCATCCGTGAGTTCCCGGACCCGGTCGCGTCACCGCCCCCGGAACTGCTGATCGACCTGGCCCATCCCGGTGAAGAACCGGTCGCCGGGCTGGTCGGACCAGCCGCCGGATGAAAGGAGAGGGCCAGTGCGCGCCATGGTCCTCGCAGAGCAGCCCGGCACCCTGACCCAGGCGGACCTTGCTGTTCCCACCCCCGGCCCCGGTCAGGTGCTGATAGGCGTCCGGACCTGTGGCGTCTGCCGGACCGACCTCCACATAACCGATGGCGACCTGACCGAGCCGAAGCTGCCTCTCGTTCCGGGCCATCAGATAGTCGGGGCAGTGGAGTCAAACGGTGCCGGGGCCGACCGCTTCGGAAAGGGTGACCGCGTCGGTGTCCCCTGGCTGGGCTGGACCGACGGAACCTGCCGCTTCTGCCGGGAGGGCCGCGAGAACCTCTGCGAGCAGGCACGCTTCACCGGTTACGACATAGACGGTGGTTTCGCCGAGTTTGCAGTCGCCGACGAGCGCTTCTGCTTTCCTCTCCCCGGGAACATCGACGACGAGCACGCCGCGCCACTGCTCTGCGCCGGGATGATCGGATACCGCGCCATGGCGATCGCCGGCGACGGCGAGCGTCTGGGACTGTACGGCTTTGGCTCCTCGGCCCACATCCTCTGTCAGATTGCCGCGGCGGAAGGGCGCCGGGTTTTTGCCTTCACCAAGCCGGGCGATCTGGCCGGCCAGGCATTCGCATGCTCGCTCGGAGCCGAGTGGGCCGGAGGGTCCGACCAGCCTCCACCCGAGCCCCTCGACGCGGCGATCGTCTTCGCTCCGATCGGCTCGCTGATGGTGGAAGCCCTGCGGGCCAGTGACCGGGGCGCCCGGATCGTCAGCGCCGGGATCCACATGAGTGACATCCCGTCCTTCCCTTATGAGTTGCTCTGGGAGGAGCGGAGCATGCACTCGGTGGCGAACCTGACCCGTGATGACGGCACCGCGCTGCTCGAACTGGCAGCCCGGCACGACGTGCGGCCGACCGTGGAGGTCTTCCCCCTGGATGAAGCCAACCAGGCGCTCGAGGCGATCAGGGCCGGACGAGCGGAGGGTTCCACCGTCCTGCGGGTGGCCGGCTGAGGGCCGCTAGCGCCGGACCGTGTACTCGAGGGCCAGCGTCCCTCCGGGGAATCGCTGCAGGTCCGTGAGTTCGAGGTTTCCGGTCGGGGTGTCGGGAGTGAAGAACGGCTTTCCACCCCCGATGGTCACCGGTGTGATCCACGGCCGATAGACGTCGATCTCGCCGATCGCGTCGAGCTGGGCCGAGAGAATGCCACCCCCGACCTCCAGGTCTCCATCAGTCGAGCGCTTCAGCTCGAGGATCGCTTCGACGGCGTCGCCTTCGATCAGCCGGCAGCTCCCGTGAACCTCGGCAAGAGACCGGGATGCCACGAACTTGGGAATCCCGGCCCAGGCCTCGGCGAACTCGACCTCGATTTCGTTGCCCTCTCCCGACTCGAGCAGATCGTGCCAGTAAGGGACCATTGCCTCGTACAGTCGGCGGCCCATCACGATTCCGTCCAGGTCGCCGACCATCCGGTTTGCGAACGAGTGAAGTTCGGGCTCCGGCACGGACCACTCGATGCTGCCGTCTGCGTCCTCGTAGAAGCCGTCGAGTGAAACCACGCCCGCCCTGACCAGTCGTCCCATCAGTTCAACCCAGCCTTTCGTCCGTCGTCACCTGAACAGGTCTTCTTCCGGGTCGCGCAGCTGGATCGCGTAGCCCGGTCCTTCATCCTCCGTCACGAAATCGCCGAGTCCGCGCAGGATCACAGCGGGTACGCCGTCCGTCTTGCCCCGGACCAGGTCGGAGGCGGCGGCCAGCTGGTCGGCAAGCCCGATTACGGTGGCGGTGAGCTCCCGACCCCGCTGGTCCCTGCGGCCACGCCAGTCGTCGAGCGGCTTGATGCCGGCGCAGCCGATTGCCACCTCGACCTGCCCCTGACGCCAGGCTCGCCCGAAACTGTCGGTGATCAAGACGGCATTCCTCTTCGAAGACGCGGTCTCCAGCTCCACCCTGATCCTGCGGGCGGAGCCGTCCGGATCGAGCGGCAGCAGGATGGCCTCGTCCTCGGTGGCCGTATTCGACTGGTCGATTCCGGCGTTCGCGCAGATGAAGCCGTGGTTCGTCTCCGTGATCAGGATTCCTCTCGCTTCGTCAACCCGGATCAAGTTCTGGCTCTCGTTGAGGATGTGCTGGACCAGCCTCGGATCCTTTCCGGTTCTTGAGGCCAGGCTGATCGCTTCGGGCCCGGGTTCAGTCTCGTCCAGGCGCACGACACGGTCCTCGGATTTCGAAACGATCTTCTGGGAGACCGCGATGATGTCCCCGTCTTCCAGCGGCACCTGTTCCGCGATCGACTTGCCGATGTTGAAGGCGACGGTGACTTCTGGCAGGCCCTCGACCGGTATCAGGGTGACACCTCCCATCAGATCCCCAGCACTCCCGCCGTGCGGGGGGCGGGATCGCCGCCTGCTGCCCGTGAGGCCTCGATGCGAGTGGTCAGGGCGACGATGTCCGCGGGGGTGTCGAGGTCCAGTGCCAGCCCTTCCACCTGCTCTATCGCATGGGGTATCCCGGCCTGCCGGGCGATCTCGAGGTGCCGTTCGCAGCTTCCTTCTCCAAAAGACGGTTCGATCGCATCCGGGGGTCTCATCGCCAGCGAATTGGTACCCGTTCCGTGCCGATCGGGAACAACGGCAAGAAAGGGGTCGGGCAGGGCGGTGACCAGACTGTCGAGCTCCCTGGGTTCAAGCAGCGGGCAATCGCCGGGCAGGAGTACCGCCACGTCCGCGCCGAGTTCCTTCGCCCTGGCAATTCCCAGGAGGGCAGCTCCGTTGTGGCCGGCGTCGTCCGGGTCGTGGATCACCTCGGCCCCGAATCCCGCCGCGATCCCGGCTGCCGCCGGTTCGCCGGTGATGACCACGGTGGAGTTGACCTGGCGTGCCATGGTGACCGCTTCGAGTACGTCACCGAGCATCGCCTCCACGAGGGCCAGCCTCCTTTCCTCGGGTACAGCACCGGACATCCTCTGCTTGGCGGCGGTGAACCTCTTGGCAGTGACGATCGCGACCGTGCTCACGACTCGGCCAGGGTCTCGCCGACCTTGAGCACCGCGCGGGCGACCGTGGCCCGGCTCTCTGCGCTGTGCATGAATGTCGAGGTCGAGAACGACCGGACCTCCGATGGCGGTGGGTCGGGATCGTCGGCATCGTTGATCATCGCGTCGATCACTCCCTGATAGAGCGTCGCCACGCCCGCTGCGGTGGTTGGCCGACCGATCGCCTTCATGAATAGATCGGTCGGTCCCTTGATCACCTTGCCGGCGACGTAGGGGCTGACCGCCACAACCGACGCTTCGGCATCGATCATCGCCTGGCGTATTCCCGGAACCGCGAGGATCGGCCCGATGCTGATCACCGGGTTCGACGGACCGATCACGATCAGGTCCGCCTCGGTGATCGCCCCGATCACTTCCGGCGTCGCCTCGGCCTCCTCGATACCGTCGAGCTGAACGCCTTCCACCTCGGTCTGCCCGCCCTCGATGATCAGGTATTCCTGGAGTCCGCGCCACTCGCCACTGCTCCTGATGCGGGTTCGAACCGGCTGGTCAGACATCGGCAGCACGGTCGCCTTGAGGCCGAGGCCCCGCGTGATCTGCGCCTGCGCGTCGGTCAGCCGGCCACCCGAGGCCATGAAGTCCTTGCGGTACAGGCAGGCAGCCAGATCGAGGTTGGAGAGCCCGAACCAGTCGGGGGCTCCGAACCGCGCCATCCGCTGGAACACGTCAAAGCTGTCGTCCTTGATGCCCCAGCCGCGTACTTCGTCGACCTGGCCGGCCAGCCAGTATGTAACGAGATCCGGGTCAGGGGAGACGTAGACGCCGAGTGTCTCGATGTCGTCGCCGGTGTTGGCGATCACGGCAAGTCCGTCCCCGATCACCGCCTGCATTCCGGCGGCCAGCTTGGCCCCGCCCGTGCCCCCGGCCAGCAGGGCGACTTTCATCAGAAGGTCTCGCCCTCGGGCAGGTTCGTGAACTTGAGGCCGGCGTGGGTCTTGTAGCGGATGTTGACCGAGATCATCAGGGCGGTGATCTGTTCGACGATGCGTGAGATCTCCAGGGCCCCGGCATTGACCGGCCGCAGGCCCTCGATCCGAGAGATCAGCTCGGCGACCCTCGCCTTGTCCGCCTTCCTGTCGCCACATACGGGAACGTCTTCATCGAGGTCGTGAGCGAGGTCGGCGAGGCCGGGGGCGCTCACCGTATGGAGGGCGGAAACCACCGTGACTCCGTCGGGGACCATCTCCTGGGCCTGTTCGGCCGCCGAGCCCTGCCATACACCGATCGTCCGGGTGGCCTTGCCGCTGATCGCCGCGGCAAGCGGAACCGAACAATCAACCAGGATCTGGCCCTCGGTCAGCGAGCCCTTGAGGTTGGTCAGGTATTCCGACTGGTTGCGAAAGGGGATCGTCAGGAAAACGATGTCGGCGGCCTTCGCGGCATCCTCGTTGGTCATGCCTTCGACGTTTCCACCGGTCTCGCTGGCGATCTTCGCGGCCGCTTCGGCGGCCCGGCCGGCGTCGCGCGAGCCGATCACGACCCTGGCGCCCCCGGCGGCCCAGCGTTTTGCGAGGCCGGAGCCGAGCGCTCCCGTTCCGCCGATGACAGGGATGACAGGTGACTTGCTGTTCTCGCTCACGGAGTCGCAGTCTAGGTCAAGGGGCAGCCCAACTATTCTTGGCCCATGTCGATTGCCGAAAAGACTGGTACCGAGCGCGAGGAAAAGTTCACCGTAGAGGGGATGCTGATGACCGACGTCGGCGGCCTGCTCGAAACCGGGGTGCTCTCGACTCCGGGCATGATCGGGATGATGGAGCGCAACTGTGCCCTGTTGATCCAGGAATTTCTGCCCGAAGGAACGGCCACGGTCGGCTTCGAGGTCAATGTCAAGCACGTCTCCGGGGCCGGGGAAGGGGCCGAGTGCGTCGCCTGGGGTCGCCTTGACGAGGTGATCGACGGCCGCAAGTTCCGCTTCTCCGTCGAGGTCCGTGAGGGAGACAGGGTGCTCGGGGTCGGGACCCACGAGCGTCGGGCGATCACCTTCAACGTGGCCTGAGAGGGAGTTTCAGTGGCCTCGAGTGCAGTGAACTTCCCCCGGTCGGTCAGGATCCGCGAGGTCGGACCCCGCGACGGCTTCCAGAACGAACCGGAGGTGATCCCGACGGAAGAGAAGATCAGGCTGATCAACATGCTCGGCCAGACCGGCCTGAAGCGGATCGAGGTGACCTCGTTCGTGCGACCGGACGTGATCCCGCAACTCTCGGACGGGGTCGAGGTCCTGAACGGCATCGATCGTCCCGAAGATGTCTCCTACTCGGTCCTGATTCCGAACCGTCGCGGACTCGAGAACGCCCTCGGCCTTCGCGACCGCTTCGACGAGACCAACTTCTTCCTCTCGGCCTCCGAGACGCACAACCGCAAGAACGTCAACCGCTCCGTCGAGGAGTCGATGAGCGGTCTCGAGGAGACGATCCCGGTGGCGGTGGAAGCCGGGCTCCGCTGCGAGGGGGTCATCTCCACTTCGTTCGGCTGCCCCTACGAGGGTGACGTGCCGGCGGAGAACGTGCTCAGCCTGGCCCTGCGCCTCGCCCGGGCGGGTTGCGTCGAGGTCGGATTCGGTGACACGACCGGCATGGCCAATCCGGTTCAGGTGCGGCGCTTCTTCGCCGAGGTGCGCGAGCGGTTCGAGGAGGAGGGGTTGGGGGACATAGAGCTGACCGCTCACTTCCATGACACCCGCGGCCAGGGTCTCGCCAATGTCCTGGCGGCGCTGGAGGAAGGCATCGACTCCTTCGAGTCCAGCTTCGGCGAACTCGGCGGCTGCCCGGTCCCGCCTGGTGCCACGGGCAACATCGCCTCCGAGGACCTGATCTCGATGCTGGGCGAGATGGGCATCGAAACCGGGGTGGACCTGCCCAAGCTGATCGAGGTCTCGGCCGAAGTCCAGAAGGTGCTCGGCCGACCTCTAGGTTCCCACGTTCTCAAGGCCGGGCCCATCGACTGGAAGGACCTTTCCGAACGGAATCCTTGACGAGACGGTAGGGCGGCACTTAGAATTTTCGGATCGTCTATCTGGCCGGGGGCAGCCGGTCACCAGGGAGAGTGATGAAGGGTTTCAAGCGCAGTCCCGGGGTATCGATCTTGGCCGCGGTTTTCGTGTTGGTCCTGCTTGGGGGCGGCGCGGCGACGGCAGCAAAATGGATTGATGGCAAGCGAATCAAGCCTGGCTCGGTCGCAACCAAGCAGCTGAAGAACAAAGCTGTGANNCGGCTGTCGGCACACCTCAGCTCAAGAACGGTTCGGTGACTGCGGCAAAGCTGGCACCGTCGGCCCTGACGTCTGGGCCAACCGGCCCGACTGGCATCGCGGGGAGCACTGGTGCCACCGGACCCGCCGGGCCTTCGGAAGTGACCTGGAAGCGGGACACACCCAACTTCCTGTTCTCGACCGGAGGCTCTCTGATCTTCAGTGAGGGCTATCCACTGGGGCCAGCTGGTTACCTGGTTGACGGATACCTGGTGATCGAACGCGGCGATGCTGGAGACGTGAACGCCAGCTGTGAGATTTTCCGGGTCTTCGTGAATTCGTCCGACATCCAGACCGGGACGGCGGAGACGGTGGGGCTGCCCAGAACAACGGTTGCCGGTAACGGATTCGCAACCCTGCCCATCAGCGGGGTACTTGACCTTTCAAGCCCCCCCGGTGACGCCGACGGTGTCGAAATGAGAGTCGTCTGCGAGACAAACACAGATAACGCTATTGCGGCAGAGCGCCAAGTGAACGCGGTACCCACCGACCAGCTGATCCCGGGTTAGCTAACGCGGCACAGAAAGCACGCGTGTTTCAGTCAGCTATATGTTTCGGCAAATGAAGAGCGACGGTTTCAGGGCAGCGGCCGAGGCAAAGGATTTCGAGCAGGGAAGGGACCTCTTCGCGGAGGATGTCGTCTTCCGCAGTCCCTTCGTGCATACGCCCTACGAGGGCATCGACGCTCTGGGCTTCCTGCTCGGCCATGTGGTCCAGGTCTTCGAGAACTTCCGCTACATCGCTCACGTCGAGACCGATGACGTCGCAGTTCTCCAATTCGAGGCCAATGTGGGGGACAAGGAACTACAGGGAGTCGACATCCTCAAGTTCAACGACGAGGGCAAGATCTCCGAGATGACGGTCATGGTCAGGCCCGCCTCGGGTCTCGAGGCCGTCGGCATGGCCATGAAGAGCCGGATCGAGGCGGCGACCGCGTCATGACCCGGGTCCGCGCATCCCTCGTCGCCCTGGTCGCGATCGCGCTGTTGGCCGGAACGGTCGCAGTGCCGGCCCAGGCCGGTTCCTCGCCGGCCGCTTCGGCTTCCGCTTCCGCCAAGGCCAAGAAGAAGTGCAAGAAGCGGAAGAAGGGCAAGGGGTCGGCCTCCGCCGCCAAGAAGAAGAAGTGCAAGAAGGGGAAGAAGGGCAAGTGACGCGCCGGCTGTGCCTCGGGACGGCCNNTGCAAGAAGTTCAAGGGCAAGAAGAAGCGCCAGTGCCTCAAGAACGCGGCCAAGGGCGGCAAGAAGCCCGGCACGGGAGGCAAGCCCTGGGCCGGCAGTCCCTACAAGCCCGGCCTCACCTGCGCAATGAGTCCCGAGATGCAGAAGAAGTACGCCCGGTACGGGCTCACCTGCATCGATCTCGGCCTCGGCGTCACCACCCTGATCGAGCTTTAGATCGTCTAGGCTCCGTGGCCGGTCGCTCCCGCCGTCCCGGGGGCATTCACGAACTTTGCTACAGGAGGAAGGCTCCAGATGGAGATCAAGAAGGTTGGCGTCGTCGGCTGCGGTCTGATGGGCCACGGCATCGCCCAGGTCAGCGCCCAGTCAGGCTATGACGTAGTCGTTGCCGAAGTCGATCAGGAGACCCTCGACAAGGGCATCGGGAAGATCACCAAGCAGCTCGGCAAGGCGGTCGACAAGGGCAAGATGGAACAGGCCGACGCGGACGCCGTCCTGGCCCGCATCCACGGCACCACCGACCTGAACGACTTCGCCGATTGCGACCTGGTCATCGAGGCGGTCACCGAGAACCTCGAGACCAAGCTCGAGATCTGGAAGCAGCTCGACGGAATCGTCAAGGACGATGCCTACTTCGCGACCAACACCTCGTCGCTCCCGGTCATCAACCAGGCTGCCGCCACAACCCGCCCGGGCAACTTCCTCGGCCTTCACTTCTTCAACCCGGTCCAGGTGATGCCTCTGCTCGAGGTGATCCAGTCGGTCACCACCTCCCGCGAGGCGATGGGCATCGGCCTCGCCTATGGCGAGAAGCTGAAGAAGACCACAGTCGAGACCAAGGACAAAGCCGGATTCATCGTCAACCGCCTGCTCGTCCCCTACATGCTCGACGCGATCCGCGGCCTCGAAGAGGGCATCGGTTCGATCGACGAGATCGACGCCGCGATGAAGGCCGGCGCCGGCCACCCGATGGGTCCTCTCACCCTGGCCGATTTCGTCGGACTCGACACCCTCCACTCGATCTCCGACGTCCTGTTCGACGAGTTCCGTGAACGTCGCTTCGCCGCGCCACCGACCCTTCGCAAGATGGTCGCCGCCGGCTTCTACGGAAACAAGTCAGGCCGCGGCTTCTACGACTACTCCGGCGACAAGCCGGTCCCGGTCAACCCCGGCCTCTGACCCGATGGTGAAACTGATTCCGGTTCATCAAGCCGCACTTTCAGTTTCACCGCCCCGGGATTTTCCGGTATGACCAGGATCGATCTAGACCCCGCCCTTCGGGCCGCCCTCGGCGGCGGCCCGGAGCGGCATCACGCCAAGACCGCCGAGCAGGGCAAGCTGCCGGTCCGGGAGAGAGTCGATCTGCTGCTCGACGAGGGCAGCTTCGTCGAAGATGCCCTGCTCGCAAACTGGGACCAGGAGGGCCTGGGCGCCGACGGAGTGGTGACCGGCACCGGCCTGGTCGACGGGCGTCCCGTGGCCCTGATGGCCAACGATCCCACCGTCAAGGCGGGTTCCTGGGGGCCGAAGACGGTCGAGAAGATCCTTCGCATCCAGGAGCGGGCCCTGACGCTCGAGATCCCGATGGTCTACCTGGTCGACTCGGCCGGAGCGCGGATCACCGAGCAGGTCCAGATGTTCCCCGGCCGCCGCGGTGCCGGTCGCATCTTCTACAACGAGGTGAAGATGAGCGGCCGTGTGCCGCAGATCTGCCTGCTCTTCGGCCCCAGCGCCGCCGGCGGTGCCTACATTCCCGCCTTCTGTGACGTGGTGATAATGCGGGACGGCAACGCGTCGATGTACCTCGGATCCCCCCGGATGGCCGAGATGGTGATCGGGGAGAAGGTCAGCCTCGACGAGATGGGCGGGGCCCGCATGCACACCTCGAAGTCGGGCTGCGGCCACTTCCTGGTCAAGACCGACGAGGAGGCGATCGCGACCGGCCGCCGCTATCTCGGCTACATGCCGACCAGCTGGCGCGACGAGGTCCCGGACGTCGAGCCGAAAGCCCCGGCGTCAGACACTCCGCTCGAGGAGATCATTCCGCTCGACGAGAACCTCCCCTTTGACATCAACCTGCTGCTCGAGACCCTGCTGGACGAGGACTCCTTTCTCGAGGTCCACAAGCGCTGGGCCAAGGAACTGATCGTCGGCTACGGGCGCCTCAACGGCAAGGTGGTCGGCGTGGTCGCAAACCAGCCCAAGCAGAAGGGTGGGGTGCTCTTCGTCGACTCGTCCGACAAGGCGGCGCGCTTCATCTCCACCTGCAACGCGTTCAACATCCCGCTGCTCTTCCTCGCCGACATCCCCGGCTTCATGATCGGAACCGCGGTCGAGAAGCAGGGCATCATCAGGCACGGCGCCAAGATGATCTCGGCGATGTCCGAGGCCACGGTCCCGAAGATCTCGGTGATTGTGCGCAAGGCCTACGGCGCCGGCCTCTACGCGATGGCCGGTCCCGCCTTCGAGCCTGACTCTTGCATCGCCCTGCCCAACGCCTCCATCGCGGTCATGGGTCCGCAGGCCGCCGTCAACGCGGTCTTCTACAACCAGATCCAGGCGATCAAGGACGAGGAAGAGCGGGAGAAGTTCGTTGCCGAGAAGCGCGAGGAGTACGCCGAGGGCGTCGACCTGCTCCACCTCGCCTCCGAGATGGTGATCGACGCCGTGATCAAGCCGGAGGACCTCAGGACCGAACTGATCAAGCGTTTCGAGCTCTCCGAAGGGCGAGACCGCTCCTTCACCGAGCGCCGCAATCCGATCACCCCTGCCTGAGTCCAGCCACCCGGCCCTGATCCGGCCCCGGCCCGATCCGCCGGACAAGGGAATCGAGCCTCCTTCGCTTCGCGCCACCTTGGCTCCGAGAAGCCTCTGCTCCCGTAGGGTCTGCTGATGGACGGGCCTGCCCGCAACAAGTCGATCCGGAGACTGCTTCTGGCCGCGCTCGCATGTGCTGCCGGGACTGCCTTGCTTGCGCTGCTCTTCTACGGCTCGACCCGTATTGCCAGTTTCGACGCCCGGGTCACGGCCCGTTTTCTGGCGACCCCCGATTCGGGCCTCGACCGGCTCGCAGACATGGCTGCCCGGCTGGCGGAGCCGGCGCCCCTGGTCCTGATCGTCTTCGGTTTGATCGCCCTCGCGGTCGTCTGGAACCGGCCCTGGCACCTGCTGGCCGCAGGCTTCGTGATCGTCGCCGCGAACGTCACCACCCAGGTGATGAAGGCCCTGATGGCGCATCCGCGGCTCCAGGGAGCGCTCGGGGTGAGCTATCCGATCGAGATCCATTACCCGAGCGGCCACACGACTGCCGCTCTTGCCTCGGGCTTCGGTCTCTGGCTGATCACCCCGCCACGCTGGCGAGTCTGGGCGGCGGTGGCCGGCGGAGCCTACGCCCTGGCGGTCGCCTCCGGAGTCGTGATCGCCGGCTGGCACTTCATCAGCGACGTTCTCGGTGCGGCCATGGTGGTCGGCTTCTGGGCCTGCCTGTCACTGGCCGCCCTGATCCAGGCAGGCAAGGAATAAGTGGAAGGCAGAACACCGCAATTATTGCGGTGAACTGCCATCCGGCATGAGTCAGATGGTCTTCGCGTACTCGCTGAAGAAGTCGAGCGCGGCCGGATTCTTGAGGGAATCGCGGCTGGCCGCCTTTTCCACCGGGGTCCCGGTGAGGATCCGCTTGACCGGCACTTCGAGCACCTTCCCCGAGAGCGTCCGGGGCACCTCTTCGATCTCGATCATCTCGTTCGGCACGTGCCGGGGCGAGCAGCGCGCCCGGATCTCTGCCGCCACCCGCTTCTTCAGGTCTTCGGTGAGGGTCGCCCCGTCGGCGAGCACGACGAAGAGGGGCATCCATCCTTCGGTGCCCTCCTTCGGGATGTCGACCACCAGCGCGTCGGCGATGTCGTCGTCGGCAAGCACGGCACGGTAGATCTCGCTCGTACCCATGCGGATCCCGCCCCGGTTGATGGTCGAGTCGGAGCGGCCGTAGATGATCGCCGTGCCCCGCTCGGTGATCTCGATCCAGTCTCCGTGGCGCCAGATCCCCGGATAGACGTCGAAGTAACTGTCGATGTAGCGGGAACCGTCCTCGTCGCCCCAGAGGAACAAAGGCATGGATGGCATCGGCTTGGTGATGACCAGTTCGCCGACCTCGCCGAGGTGCGGGTGTCCCTCTTCGTCCCAGGACTCGACCGCGGCCCCGAGTGCCCGGCCCTGCAGCTCGCCCCGGTAGACCGGAAGCGTCGGGACGCCGCCGACGAAGGCCGTGCAGAGGTCGGTTCCTCCAGAGGTGGAAAACAGCCAGGTGTCCTCGCCGACATGCTCGTAGATCCAGTCAAAGCCCTCGGGAGCCAGCGGCGATCCGGTTGAGCCGACCGAACGGAGTTTCGTCAGGTCACGGCCGTCCGCGCCCGGTTCGACGCCGTCCTTCATGCAGGCGGAAATGTATGAGGCCGAAGTGCCAAAGCAGGTCACCTCGGCATCGGACGCGAGCTGCCACAGGCTGGACATGTCCGGGTGGCCGGGGTTGCCGTCGTAGAGAACGATCGCGGCGTCGGTAAGCAGACAGGAGACGAGGAAGTTCCACATCATCCAGCCGGTGGTGGTGAACCAGAAGATGCGGTCGCCTTCCCGGGCGTCGAGGTGGAGGTTCATCTTCTTGAGATGCTCCAGCAGAATCCCGCCCTGCCCCTGGACGATCGGCTTGGGAAGCCCGGTGGTTCCCGACGAGTAGAGGATCCAGAGGGGGGAGTCGAAGGGAACGCGAGTGAACTCGAGTTCGGACCCGGGATCGTTGGGACGGCCATCTGTGCCGTCATGGAGGTCTGCGCTGGTCAGGAACCGTTCGTCATCCCATTCGACTCCCTCGGGCAGGTCGTACATCGCGTCGCCGTCACCGAGAAAGAGAACCTTCTCCACGGAGGGCATCGAGTTGGCGAGCTCGATCACGGTTGCGCGCCGGTCGAAGTTCTTTCCGCCGTAGTCGTAGTCGGTGATGCCAATCAGGATCTTTGGTTCGATTTGAGCGAATCTGTCCCGGACCGCCCCCGCACCGAAATCGGGAGAACAGGAGGACCAGACTGCACCGAGGCTCGCCGTCGCGAGGAAGAGGACGACGGTCTCCCATACGTTCGGCATGTACGCAGCGACCCGGTCACCTTCTGTAACGCCGTGCCACTCCAGGAATGACCGGGCGTTGATCACCGCTTCCCTGAGGTCACCCCAGGTCATGTCGCGCTCCCAGCCGCCACCTTCGGCGCGCCCGATGATCGCGATGGCATCCGGATCACGATCGCGGAAGATGTGTTCGGCGTAGTTCAGTTTCGTGCCCTCGAACCATCTGGCTCCGGGCATCGCGTGGCTGGAGAGGACGCTGGTCGCCTCGCCGTCGTGGAGCACGTCGAAGTAGTCCCAGATCGACCGCCAGAACTGCTCGGGTTCGTCGGTGGACCACCGCCAGAGGTCGGCGTAATCCTCGCTGTCCGGGCCGATCCCCTGCTCCTTCAGCCATCTGGCCCAGGCAGTCAGCTTTGACTGTTCGACCGCTTCCGCGGTCGGGGTCCAGAGCGGTTCCGGGGTCAAACCTTCTCCTCGTTGTCAGCAAGGGCACCGTCTGCCGTGTCCAGCAGGACGTCGACGCCCGACTCGCCACGACCGACGACGGAGGTTGCGGGCAGCCCGTTCCTGCGGGCGATCGTCGCGGCGGTCTGGGTCCGCAGGGCGACCACCTTCGGCTTGAGGGGGCTCTCCCCGGCGAGCCCGGGGCTCATCCGGGTCGGCATCAGGTCACCTTCACTGCCCGTGACCTCGGGCGCTGTGCCCCTCGCGCCACGGACAAGATTCACCACCGCGCAACCCTCCTTCAGCTTCAGCCGGCTGTTCGAGAAGAATGCCGCAGCTCCACCCGCGGAAGCGCTTTCGGCCCCGAAGAAGCAGATCGCGATACCGGATTCTCCCTCGGACTCGTCGTCCGCCTCGCGGGCGGCGGCCATCACGTCCCGGGCCGCGGCAAGGTCTTCCTGGGTCGCGACCGGCGTACCGGCGAGGTAGCGGTCGATCTGGGCGGCGATCACCACCAGCGGGATTGCGGTCGTGATCGTCTGGAAGAGACTCAGCGCCGTGTCCTCGATCTCGACCGCGCGGATCATCAGGGCCGCGAACGTGCCGATCATGCCGGCATAGAAGAGGATCCGGTCGGTGGTGAGCCTGCCCGAGAAGCGGTTGGCCAGCCAGTCGCCGGCCGGATAGGAGTCAGGAACGTCATAACCGGTGGCGAGGATCACATCGACTTCCTCCCAGGCGGGGCCGGGGGGAGGGGAGAGGACGTTGTTTGTGCGCCGGCCCGGAATCAGTTTGCCGAGCAGCCGGATGCCGAGACCTCGTTCGGCGTAGAAGGAGAAGGCGGCAATCAGACAGATCGACGCACCGATCGCCGGCCACTTCAGTCCCGCGAGGCTGGCGGCCACGGTAATCAGGGCGTGAAGGGTGATCGTTGCGCTTTCGGGGGCCGGAATCCGGACTTCCTGCACCCTCGCGTCCCGTCCCTTGCTTTCGAGTTCCTCGACAAGCCGGGTGGCAGCGCGCCGTTCGAGGTCACTACCGGCGACCCCGGTCGGACCGCTCGACAGGACGTCGCCATCGTCCTGGCCACGACGGTCTTTCCGGTCCGGCTCCTCCTCGTCCGCTCCGTCATCTTCCTCCGCGGTCTTGCCCGTTTCAGCCTTCGCCGCCTTCTCTGCCTCCCGGAGCGTAGGCGGCGCCTCGTTGCCGGCGTTGATCGGCCGTACCTCTTCCGGCGCGGCTTCTTCGGCTTCTTCTTGGGATTTTTCGTCAGCGGCGGCCATTAGCTGCTCCCAATGCGGCGGGTGGGAATCGAACCCACACGCCCTTGCGGGCAACGGATTTTGAGTCCGTCGCGTATACCAGTTCCGCCACCGCCGCCGGGACGCCCAAGTCTATGCCGCTCGGCTCAGGAGGCGCCGGCCAGCGAACCGGTTTCGACGTCGTCGGACTGGCCGCTTCCGTCGCCGGAGCCGATTGG
>JRYG01002257.1_pt1 | contig 17929 bp, 15 predicted proteins | sample 235341 | NCBI WGS metagenome assembly JRYG01 (sample SAMN03074218, study PRJNA261478) | activated sludge metagenome | biome: Wastewater Treatment Plant; feature: Wastewater; material: Activated sludge; isolation source: activated biomass of a wastewater treatment plant treating hydrocarbon... ... | reverse complement strand
TTCATGGCGAAGTCGCGCTCCGGATCGACCGCGCCTTCCTTGGGGACCAGATCGCGCACGTGACCGTAGGAAGCCAGAACCTCGAAATCCTTGCCCAGATATTTTTTGATCGTCTTCGCCTTGGCCGGCGATTCGACGATGACCAGGTTTTTGCTCATGACTGTAGCGTGGGTGACTGGAATGAAGGTAATGCCACCCGCTAAGACCCGCCGGCGCGGCGGGAATTCAGGCGAGGCGCGCGGATGCTTGCTGAACGCAGGCTTAATGAAGGTAGCCGGGGACTTCGTCGAATACCAGATCTTCGAGCCAGGCGTAAGCTTCTTCCTGGCCGGGCTGGTTGAACAGCACCATCAGGATGATCCATTTCAACTGATGCAGGCCGATGTCGTCGGTCTCCAGCGCCATGACCCGGTCGATGACCAGTTCGCGGGTTTCCGAGCTGAGAATGGCGCTCTGTTCCAGAAACAACAGAAATCCCCGGCATTCCACGTTCAGCCTGACCAGTTCCTGCTCCACGTAGATGCGGCAGGAACAGGGATTGACCGGCAGCGGAACCGCCTGCCGGTCGGTCAGGCTGTCCAGCCACTCGAACGCCTGCTGGACTTCCCGCGAGGGAAAGCCGGCGGCCAGCAATTCGGTCTGGATGGATTCGCGGTCGGGATCGGCATCCGCATCGTCGTCCATATAGTTCTGAAACAGGTACATCAGCACGTCCAGCACGTTTTCTTTCATTCCGGTGCTCGTCTTGGCGGTACAAAAGCCCCCGCCATCCGGCGTGGGCGCGGGCGCGCGGCAAGGTTGGCCGGCGCGCGAGGTCTCCGCCCGTCGAGGACGGAGACCGCCATTCAGGGTTTCAGGCGGCAGTACAAGCCGCCAGGGACGGCTGCCACGTAACCTTCCAGTTCCAGAATCAGCAGCATGGAGGAAACCACTTCCGCCGTCAATCCGCAGCGTTCCACCAGCAGATCGACCCCCGCCGGCTCATCGCCCAGCGCCGCCAGCAACCGCCGGTAGTCGTCGTCCAGCGCGTCCGGCGTTGCCGTCGCGCTGGCCAGGGTGGCGGGTTCGCCGGCGCCGGCCGCCGCGAGGGAACCCAGTTCCTCCAGAATATCGTTCGCCGTTTCCACCAGCTTCGCGCCCTGGCGGATCAGCGCGTGGCAGCCCTTGGCCAGGGGGTTGTGAATCGAGCCGGGAATGGCGAAGACTTCCCGGCCCTGATCGAGAGCCAGGCGGGCGGTGATCAACGAACCGCTCTGGAGGGCGGCCTCCACCACCAGCACACCCAGCGCCAGCCCGCTGATCAGGCGATTGCGCCGCGGAAAATTCTCGGCCAGCGCCGGCGTGCCGATGGGCAGCTCCGACACCAGCGCGCCGCGTTCGGCGATGGCGTAGGCCAAATCCCGGTGCCTGGCGGGATAGACCTGGTCCAGACTGGTGCCCATCACCGCGACCGTCCGGCCGCCGGTCAGGGCGCCCTGATGGGCGGCGGCGTCGATGCCGAGCGCCAGCCCGCTGGTGATGACCAGGCCGCCCTCGGCCAGATGGGCGGCGAAGCGGTGCGCGGTTTCCCGCCCGGGCGGGGTGGGATTGCGGGTGCCGACGATGGCCAGTTGCGGCGCCCGCAGGCAATCCGGGTCGCCGTGGACGAACAACAGGGGCGGCGGATAGGCGATTTGCCGCAGCAGCGGCGGATAGCGCGCGTCGTCCAGTTGCAGCAGATGATTGCCGGGCCGTTCCAGCCAGGCCAGATCCTGTTCGACCTGCCGCCAGTCGGGATGGCGCAAATAGTCGAGCGCCGTATCGGGCAAGCCCAGGCGCGCCCATTCGGCGCGGCCGGCGGCCAGCGCCGCCGCCGCCGAGCCGAAACGTTCCAGCAACCGGGCGAAACGGGCCGGGCCGATGCCCGGCGCCCGCAACAAGGCCAGCAACCAGGCCGGGTCGGCGGCCGGCGGCGAAGCGTCCCGGTTCAGGGCGTGGTCACCCGATCCTGGAGCCGGATGGCGCGCTCGGCCTGCATCACCAGTCCATAGCTGACCAGATCCTGGACCTTGTAGACCATCAGCAGACCGGCCCGCTCGCCGGGCAGTTTCACGCTCCCGCCGGACACCGGGTCCTCGACTTCCCGGTTCTTGCCGAAAATGGCCAGGACGTGGCCGGGTTCGAGCCCCTCCTGGGCACCCAGGTTGATGATGACGCTGCTGTATTGAGTGATCTGGGTAACGTCGGCATCGAGTTTGGCGATGATGGAACCCTCGGTATCCGGTGGAACCGGGTGCGGCTCGAAACTGTACAGTTCACGCTCCGGCTCGATCTCGAGCAACCGGTCGCCGGCGCGAACCGGGGCGATGGTGTTGGCCAGTAAAAAGCTGGCCGGGTCCTCGTCCCGCTCCAGGACCGCCTGACCCAGATAGATGCCGGCCACCCCCAGGGAACGGCCGGAACCCGGCTCGCGCAATTCCTCGCCGGGACGGAACACCTGATAGCGGGGCTGGTCGAAACTGGCGCCACGGGCGTAAACCCGGTCGCGGTCGGCGTAGACGGCCTGCTCGTCATCGTCGGCCACGATGTAGGGCATCTTGCGCCAGTTGGCCTCGCTGAGAATCTCGGCGCGGGTCAGGAACGACTCGACCGCGTCGCGGGGCACCGGCGGAATGGGTTGGGTCAGGGTCTCGACCCGCACTTCCGGCGACAGCTTGAGCAGCGGCACCTCCTCGCGTTCGGCAACTTCCAGCCGCGGCTTGCCGCTGGGATCGTAGCTGAAACGGAGCACGTCGCCCGGATAGATCCGGTTGGGATCGCGGATCTGGGGATTTTGTCGCCAGATTTGCCGCCACTGCCAGGGATGCTGGAGAAACCGCTGAGCGATTGACCACAGCGTGTCGCCGGCAACCACGGTGTAGGTCTGCGGGTGATCGGGCCGCAGCGCGACCGGCGCTTCGGCAACGGCCACGCCGGCGCCAGCCGCGGCCGCTGCCGACAGCGGGGACGGCTCGTCGCTGGTCGGGCGGGTTTCAGGCTGTTGGGAAGGCGTTTGGGCGCACGATCCAAGCAGGAGCGCCGTCGCCAGCGACAGGGCGGTCCCGAGATGCCTTGAGGAACGCGTGATGTTCATGGTCCTTGCTCATCCTTAGGAGGAACGGGCGGGAGTGTAGCGGATCACCCCCATCACGCAAAGTATAGCCCCCATACCGGGGTTTCTCGTATGATTTCCACCCGCAAAGACAGTTGAACGATCAAATGGGGCGTTCACGGAGTTGTCATGGCGCAATTGACCATACTGCATTACCCCGATCCCCGGCTGCGCAAACCGGGGTTGGCGGTGGAAACCGTCGATGACGGCGTGCGCGCCCTCGTCGACGACATGCTGGAGACCATGTACGCGGCGCCGGGCATCGGTCTGGCCGCGACTCAAGTCAACGTCCAGAAACGGATCGTGGTGATGGACCTGTCCGAAGAGAAGAATCAGCCGCTGGTGTTCATCAATCCGACCCTGCTGGAGCGGGAGGGCGAAAGCGAGTCGGAAGAGGGTTGTCTGTCGGTGCCGGGTTTCTACGAAACGGTCCGGCGCGCCGAGCGGGTGCGGGTCAGCGCGCTGGATCGCGACGGCGAACCGTTCGAGCTGGATGCCCGCGGCTTGCTGGCGGTGTGCATCCAGCACGAAATCGATCATCTGAACGGTAAACTGTTCGTGGATTATCTGTCGGCGCTGAAGCGTGACCGTATTCGCAAGAAGCTGGAAAAGCAGGCCCGTCACGAAGCGCGCGCGTCCTGAAGCATGGGCGAATCCAGCCGCGCGATCACTCCGTTTATTCCCCTGATCGACGCCGACCGGCTTCCGGGAGCCGGCGGCGTCCCCGTTCGATCCAATAGCGCATGACGACCACCTCGCCGCGGTTGATCTTCGCGGGCACCCCCGAATTCGCCGTTCCGAGCCTGCGGCTTCTGGTGGCGGACGGCTATTCGCCCGCCGCCGTCTACACCCAGCCGGACCGGCCCGCTGGCCGCGGCCGCCAACCGCGCGCCAGTCCGGTGAAAATCCACGCGCTGGCCGCCGGCATCCCCACGCGCCAGCCGGTCAGCTTGCGCGATCCCGTCGTCCAGGCCGAACTGGCCGCCCTGGCCCCGGATTTGCTGGTGGTCGCCGCCTACGGCCTGATCCTGCCGCCGGCGGTGCTGGCCATTCCCCGACTGGGTTGCGTCAACGTTCACGCATCGCTGCTGCCGCGCTGGCGCGGCGCGGCGCCGATCCAGCGGGCCATCCTGGCCGGCGATGCCGAGACCGGCGTTTGCATCATGCGGATGGAAGCCGGCCTGGATACCGGCCCCGTCTACGCCCGCGCGTCCTGCCCGATTCCACGGGGAACGACTGGCGGCGAGTTGCACGACCGGTTGGCCGTGCTGGGAGCCGAAACGCTGCGGACGGTGCTGCCGGACCTGCTGCTGGGTCGCCTGACCCCGGAACCCCAGGACGATACCCGGGCCACTTACGCGCCCAAGCTGGAAAAGGCCGAGGCCGAGCTGGACTGGGCCCGGCCGGCCCTGGAGTTGGAGCGGCGGGTGCTGGCGTTCAATCCGCATCCGGTCGCCCAGACCCACGTGGATGGCCGGTCGCTGCGCATCTGGCGGGCGCGGGCTGAAGCGGAGCCGGTCGCCGCTCTGCCCGGAACCGTACTGCGCGAGGGGCCGGCGGGCATCGTCGTCGCCACCGGCGCCGGCGTGTTGCGGCTGACCGAGGTGCAATTGCCGGGCGGTCGGCCGTTGCCGGTCGCGGCGTTTCTGACCGCCCACCGACTGGCTGGCCGACGGCTGGGCGCGGCATGAACGCCCGCGCCGTCGCGGCCCGGACGCTGGGTCAGGTTCTGGGCGAGGGCCGCTCGCTGGCAACGGCGCTGCCGCTGGCCCTGGATCATGCCGATCCGCGCGACCGGGGGTTGTTACAGGAACTCTGCTACGGCGTTTGCCGCTGGCAACCGCGCTTGCAAGCCCTGCTCGACCGGTTGCTGGCGCGACCATTGGCGCCCGGGGAGCAGGTCGTCCGGGCGCTCCTGCTGATCGGTCTGTATCAATTATGGTACTTGCGGATTCCCGAACATGCCGCAGTCGCCGAGACGGTCGCCGCCGCCCGCCAGTTGCGCAAAGCGTGGGCGGTGGGATTGACGAACGCGATCCTGCGGGCCGCCCTGCGCCGGCGGATGGAGTTGACGGAGGCGCTGGAAAGCGATCCGGAAGCGTGCGCCGCCCATCCGCGCTGGCTGCTGGAGTGGTTGCGGCGGGACTGGCCGGACGACTGGCCCGCCATCGTCGCCGCCAACAACGCCCGCCCACCGTTTACGCTGCGGGTCAACCGGCTCCATCTCGATGGCGAGGACTACCGGTCGCGGTTGGCCGAAACAGGGCGATCCGCCGCACCGGTCAATGGCGTGCCGACGGCGCTGATCCTGGCCGAGCCGGCGGATCCCGTGACCTTACCGGGTTTTACCGAGGGTTGGGTGTCGGTGCAGGATGCCGCCGCGCAACTGGCGGCACCGCTGCTGGCGGTCCAGCCGGGGCAGCGGGTGCTGGACGCCTGCGCCGCGCCCGGCGGCAAGACCGGCCACCTGCTGGAATGCACGCCGGACCCGGAGCTGACCGCCCTCGACCAGGACGCCAGCCGGCTGGAGCAGGTACGGGACAATTTGCGTCGACTGCGGCTGACCGCGCGGTTGGTGGTGGGCGACGCCCAACGGCCGGCGGACTGGTGGGACGGCATCCCCTACGACCGGATTTTGGTGGACGCGCCCTGTTCGGCCACTGGCGTGATCCGCCGCCATCCCGACATCAAACTGCTGCGCCGGGAGAGCGACATCGCCGCGCTGGCCGCGCGGCAGGGCAGGATCCTCGCCAGCCTGTGGCCGCTACTGCGACCGGGTGGCCGGCTGCTGTACACGACCTGCTCGGTATTGCGGCAGGAAAACGAACACGTGATCGCCGCCTTTCTCGCCACCCACCCGGACGCCGGCGAACAGTCCATCGCGGCGGACTGGGGACGCGCCCTGCCGCACGGCCGCCAGATTCTGCCCGGCGAGAATGGCATGGACGGTTTCTACTACGCCAGTCTGCTCAAGCGGGTTGCGGCGCCGGGAATGGAATCATGTCAGCCGGCGCCCTGAGTCGGACTCCCCGGCGCGCCGCCGGCCTGCTGATGCTGCTCTGGGGGTTGCTGGGCGTCGCCGGAGCCTGGGCGGCCGGCTTCGAGGTGATGGGCGCGTCCACCCGGCTGGAAGGGGGGGTTTACCGGCTGAACGCCCGGCTCGAATACCATTTCAGCGGCGCGGCGCTGGAAGCCTTGGAAAACGGGGTGCCGCTGACTATCGAAGTGGAGATGGAAGTCCGCCGACGGCGCCCCTGGCTGTGGGACGAAACGGTTTACGCCCTGGCCCAGCGCTTCCGGCTGGAATATCACGCCCTGAGCCGGCAATATCTGGTGAACAACCTCAACAGCGGCGAACGGCGCGGTTTCCCGACCCGGGCCGCCGCAGTGCGGTTCATGGGCCAGATCAACGATTTCCCATTTTTAGACAAAGGCTTGCTGGTTTCTGGCGAGCGCTACGAAGCGGCCTTGCGGGTGCGGCTCGACATCGAAGCCCTGCCGGCGCCGCTGCGGTTGTTCGCTTATCTCTCCGATGATTGGCGACTGGCGAGCGAATGGCGCACATGGCCGCTCTGATTCGCCGACTGGCCAGCGGTCGGGGGCTGGCGCCGGCGCTGCTGCTGCTGGGACTGTTGCTGATCATCCTGGTGTTGATGGGCGGCGCCACCACCGACCCGGTGCATTTCGGGCAGATGTATTCCTGGCTGCTGCTGATCAGCGCCATCGGGCTGGGGGCGCTGGTCATCCTGATCCTCTACAACCTGATCGGACTGATCAGCTCCTATCGCCGGCGAGTGCCCGGTACGCGCCTGACCCTGCGGCTGGCGGGCATCTTCGCGGTGCTGGCCATCACCCCGGTGGCGCTGGTGTACGGCTTCTCGCTGCATTTTCTGCAGCGCGGGATCGACAGCTGGTTCAATATCCAGGTGGATCGTGGCCTGGAAGACGCGCTCGAACTCAGTCGGACCGCCCTGGATTTGCGGATGCGCGAGGTGCTCAAGCAAACCCTGCGGATCGCCAACAGCGTCGCCGAAACCGACGGCGAGCTGGCGGGCCGGCGCCTGGACGAACTGCTCGACATCAGCGAGTCCGCCGAGTTGACCCTGTTCGGCCAGGGCGGCCGCATCATCGCCACCGCCACCGCCGATCCGGCCCTGATCCTGCCGGATCCACCGCCGGATTCGGTTTTGTTGCAAGTCCGGCAGGGACGCGATTATGTCGGTCTGGAGCCGATCCGCGACGCCGGATTTCACATCCGCGCGGTGGTGCGGGTGGCGACCCTCACCAACGAGGAGCGGTTGCTGCAGGCGTTGTTTCCGGTCACCGACCGCCTGAGCCTGCTGGCCGACGCCGTGCAGGCGGCGTTCGACAGCTACAAGGAGCTGATCTTTCTGCGGGCGCCGCTCAAGGCCAGTTTTACCTTGACGCTGTCGCTGGCCTTGCTGCTGGCGGTGCTGGCGGCGTTTTGGGCCGCCTTCTATACCGCGCGTCGGCTGGTGCGGCCGCTGCGGGAACTGGCCGACGGGACCCAGGCGGTCGCCGCCGGACAATTTAACCAGCAGTTGACCCGGACCGGCAGCGACGAACTGGGATTTCTGGTGGAATCCTTCAACCAGATGACCCGCAATCTGGCGCAGGCCCGCGATACCGCGCAGCGCAGCCAGGAACTGGTCGAAAGCCAGCGCGCCTACCTGGAAACGGTGCTGGCGCGGCTGTCGTCGGGCGTGCTGACCATCGATCAGGCCGGCCGGCTGCAAACCTGCAACGCCGCGGCCAGCCAGATTCTGGGCGTGGATCTGCTGGAGTTCGTCGGCGCCGACAGCCAATGGATCGCCGCCGCGCAACCGGTGTTGCGGGAATTGCTCGAGGCCATCGGCCCGCATCTGACGCAAACCGGCGACTGGCGACAGGAAATCAACTGGTTCAGCGGCGCGGGCCGGCGCGTCCTGACGTGCCGCGGCAGCTCGCTGCCCGACGCGGTCGGACTGCGCGGCGGCCACGTCATCGTCTTCGACGACATCACCCATCTGGTGCGGGCCGAGCGCGAGGCCGCCTGGGCCGAGGTGGCGCGCCGGCTGGCGCACGAGATCAAAAATCCGCTGACGCCGATCCAGTTGGCCGCCGAGCGCATTCGTCACAAATACCTGAAACAGCTTGACGAGGAACAGGGCAAGGTGCTGGAGCGCGGCACCCACACCATCATCCAGCAGGTGCAGGCGATGAAGGAAATGGTGGACGCTTTCAACGAATACGCCCGCCCGCCGCGCCTGCAACTGACACCGCTGGAATTGAACGAGTTCGTGATCGAAGTACTCTATCTCTATCGCGATTACCCCGCGGGCGTGGAAATCAAGCTGGAGCCGACCCAGGAACCCTTGTGGATCAGCGGCGACAAGGGTCGGCTGCGGCAGTTGCTGCACAACCTGGTCAAGAACGCCATCGAAGCGATCCGCGACGGCCACGGTTCGACCCTGTGGGTCGGCACCCGCCGCGACCGCGTGGCCGGAGCCGATTGTGCCGAACTGAGCGTGCGCGACGATGGGCCGGGTTTCCCGGAAAACATCCTGACCAACGCTTTCGAACCCTACGTGACTACCAAACCCAAGGGAACCGGGCTAGGATTGGCCATCGTCAAGAAAATCGTCGAAGAGCACGGCGGCTGGATCCAGTTGGAAACGCCGGCGGAGGGCGGCGCCCGGGTGGTGATTCGCTTGCCGCTTCTCCACGGGGACGCCGGATCGCCAACTCCGCCTCCCTTGCCCGCCGCGCCATTGCATACCGATAAGGAGGCCGCCGGATGAGCGCGTCTTATATTCTGGTCGTTGATGATGAGCCGGACATTCGCGGCCTGGTGAAGGAAATCCTGGAGGACGAGGGGTATGCCGTCGCGACCGCGGAGAACGCCGCCGCCGCCCGCGAGGCCCGTCGCGCCCAGCGACCCGATCTGATCCTGCTCGACATCTGGATGCCCGACACCGATGGCATCACCCTGCTCAAGGAGTGGAGCGAAGGCGACCCTCTGCCCTGCCCCGTCATCATGATGTCCGGCCACGGCACCGTCGAGACCGCGGTGGAGGCGACCCGGCTGGGCGCCTACGATTTCATCGAGAAGCCGCTGTCCATGGCCAAGCTGCTGCTGACCGTGGAACGGGCGCTGGAGGCGGACCGGCTGGCGCGGGAAAATCAGAACCTGCGCCGCCAGCAGCGGATCGTCTCCGAACCGGTCGGCCGCAGCGAGGTCGTCCAGCGCTTGCGGACTCAGGTGCTGCGGATTGCCCAGCACGATGCGCCGGTGTTGATCTTCGGCGAGCCCGGCACCGGCAAGGAAGTCTACGCCCGTTTTCTGCACGCCCACAGCCTGCGCCGCGGCGGCCCCTTCGTGGACGTGGGGGTCGGCTCCATCGCCCGCGAAAACGCCAGCCTGGAACTGTTCGGCTCCGAACAGGGCGACCGGGTTCATTATGGCCGGCTGGAACAGGCCAGCGGCGGCACCCTGTTCCTGGACGAACTGGCCGACATGGATCTCGAAGCCCAGGCCAAACTGGCCAGCGCGCTGGAGAACGGCTCCTTTCTGCGCATCGGCGGCAAGGAGCCGGTCCGGGTGAACGTGCGGGTGGTGGCCGCCACCCACCGCGATCTGGAGCAGGAAGTGGCGGCCGGGCGCTTCCGCGAGGATCTGTACTATCAGCTGAACGTGGTGCCGATCCGGCTGCCGCCGCTGCGCGACCACGTCGAGGACGTGCCGGAACTGCTCAACTACTACATCGGCTACTTCGTCGATCAGGAAAGCCTGACCTATCGCCATTTCACCCTGGCCGCCCAGAACCGGCTGCGCAACTACAACTGGCCCGGCAACATCCGCGAACTCAAGAATCTGGTGCAGCGCCTGCTGATCCTGGGCGGCGACGAGGACATCACCCTGGAGGAGGTGGACGCCGCCGTGCGCGGCGTCACCGCCGCCAAATCCCCGGATGTCGGCAGCATTCCCCTGAACCTGCCGCTGCGGGAAGCGCGCGAGCAGTTCGAACGCACCTACCTGATGCAACAGTTCCGCGAGTGCGAAGGCAACGTGGCGCGACTGGCCGATCGGGTTGGCATGGAACGCACCAATCTCTATCGCAAGCTGCGCGCCCTGGGCATCGATCCCAAGAAAGCGCTGGACGAGTGAGGAAAGCCCGTGAAGATCGTGATTCTCGGCGCCGGCCAGGTGGGCGGCTCGGTCGCGCACATCCTGGCCAGTGAAGCCAACGACGTCACCGTGGTCGACGCCAATGCCGAGCGGCTGCAGGCGTTGCAGGACCGACTGGACCTCCGCACCGTTCGCGGCCATGCCTCCTATCCGGCCGTGCTCGAACAGGCCGGCATCGCCGACGCCGACATGCTGATCGCGCTGACCGACAGCGACGAAGTCAACATGATCGCCTGCCAGATCGCCCACACCCTGTTCAACACGCCGACCAAGATCGCGCGGGTCCGGGCCGGCGGCTACATCAACTATCAGGAGCGGCTGTTCAAGGACGAGGCGTTGCCCATCGACGTGCTGATCAGTCCCGAGCAGCTGGTGACCGAGTACATCCAGCGCATCATCGAACACCCCGGCGCCCTGCAGGTGCTGGATTTCGCCGAGGGCCAGGTCCGGCTGGTGGGCGTCAAGGCTTACGAAGGCAGCACCCTGGTCGGTCAGGCGCTGCGCACCCTGCCCGAGCGGATGCCGGGCATCGACACCCGGGTGGCCGCCATCTTTCGCCAGGGCAGCCCGATCATCCCGGAGGGCAATACCGTCATCGAGGCCGACGACGAGGTCTTTTTCATCGCCGCCCGCAAGAACACCCGCGCCATCGTCAGCGAACTGCGCAAGCTGGACCGGATGGTCAAGCGCATCATCATCGCCGGCGGCGGCCACATCGGCGCCCGCCTGGCCCAGGGCCTCGAGGAACGGTTTCAGGTCAAGGTGATCGAGCGCAATCCCGAGACCAGCAAGCGGCTGTCCGAGCAGTTGAACCGCGCCATCATCCTGCAGGGCGACGCCGCCGACGAAAACCTGCTGCGGCAGGAGAACATCGAACATGTCGACGTGTACTGCGCCGTCACCAACGACGACGAGGCCAATATCCTGTCGGCGATGCTGGCCAAGCGCATGGGCGCCCGCAAGGTGATGGCCCTGATCAACCTGGTGTCCTACGTGGATCTGGTCGAATCCTCGGGCATCATCGATGTCGCCATTTCGCCGCAGCAGGCCACCATCGGCAGCCTGCTGACCCACGTCCGCCGCGGCGACGTGGCCAAGGTGCATTCCCTGCGCCGCGGCGCCGCCGAAGCCATGGAAGCGGTGGCCCACGGCGACTACAAGACCTCGAAGGTCGTGGGCCGGCGCATCGAGGAAATCCGCCTGCCGCCGGGCACCACCATCGGCGCCATCGCCCGCGGCGACGAGGTGATGATCTGCCACCACGATACCGTGATCGAAGCGGATGACCATGTCATCCTGTTTCTGATCGACAAGAAGCGAGTGCCCGAGGTCGAACGGCTGTTCGCGGTCGGGGCGACTTTCCTGTAGACCCGCGCGGCGGTTGCCCGCCTTGTGCTAGAATCCGCACGCCCCGATTTCGAGCCGGGGGCAGCGCCCCCCGCCAAGATTCCCCAACCATCCGGCGTTGACAGGACCCCGAACATGACCGCATTCAATTTTGAACTGGCCCGCCACAACATGATCGAGCAGCAGATCCGGCCCTGGGAAGTGCTGGATCAGCAAGTGCTGGACGTGATCGCCAGCGTGCCGCGCGAGGATTTCGTACCGGAACGCTACCGCAACCTGGCGTTCGGCGACATCGCCATCCCGCTCGGCCACGGCGAATTCATGCTGAAACCGACCGTCGAAGGCCGGATCCTGCAAGCGCTGGCGGTGCAGCCGACCGATCACGTGCTGGAAGTCGGCACCGGCAGCGGCTATCTGACCGCCTGCCTGGCGCGGCTGGCCGCCAGCGTGGTCAGCGTGGACATCGTTCCCGATTTCACCGAAGCCGCCCGCCAGAAGCTCAAGACTCTCGGCGTGCACAACGTGACGCTGCATACCGGCGACGCCAGTCGCGGTTGGGGCGGGCATCGTTATCACGCCATCGCCGTCACCGGTTCGGTGGCCACGGTCGCCGATCACTGGCGACAAAGTCTGAGCCTGGGCGGGCGGTTATTTATCGTGGCTGGCCAGCCGCCGGTGATGGAGGCGCTCCTGATCACCCGGCTCGGCGAACAGGAGTGGATTCAGGAAAGCCTGTTCGATACCGATCTGCCGCCTCTGCGCAATGCGGCCCCGGTCAAGCGCTTCGAATTCTGAGCGTCGGCGCGCGATGGCCCGACCCACGGATTCCCCACTGCCGTGGGTCTCTGGTATATTAGCGTTTACTAATACCTGAGAGGGAGTCTTTGCGCCATGCCCAAAATGCATCGTCTGGTGTTGGCCGGGATCGTCGCCACGCTGTGTGGCCAGCCGGCGGGGGCGGAGGATCTGCTGCAAGTCTACCGCCAGGCCCAGGCAAGCGATCCGGTGCTCAAGGCCGCCGCTGCCAGCCGGGACGCCGCCCAGGAAGCCAAGCCACAGGCGCGGGCGCTGCTGTTGCCGAGCGTGGGGGCCACGGTCGAGCAGGGTTACAACTTCGGAACCACGGGAGTGCCGCCCGGCCGGTCGTCGTTCGACAGCCACACGTACGGAATCAGCCTGGTGCAGCCGATCTACAACCGCGGCAATCAGGTGCGGCAACGGCTGGCGGACGCGACGGTCAGCCAGTCCGACGTGGAACTCGGCAACGCCCGCAATGAACTGGTTCTGCGGGTGTCGCAGGGCTATTTCGGCGTGCTGGCGGCGCTGGACAATCTGACCTACGCCACGGCCGAGAAGAACGCCTTCGCCCGCCAGCTCGAACAGGCCAATCGGCGCTTCGAGGTCGGGCTGGCGACCATCACCGATGTGTACGACGCCCAGGCGCGCTTCGACGCCGCCGTCTCCCAGGAAATCGACGCCATCAATAAACTGGCCGACGCCCGCGAACTGCTGCGACAGTTGACCGGCCAGGAATACACCCAGCTCAATCTGCTCAGCGAGCGGATGCCGCTGACGTTGCCCAAGCCGAACGATCCCGAGGAGTGGGTGCGCATGGCGCTGGAAAACAACCTGATCTTGCGCAGCGCCGGCTTCGGGGTCGATCAAGCCCGGGAAAACGTCAGGCTGCAAAAGGCCGGCCACTATCCGACGCTGAACCTGCGGGCCAGCCGCGCCGATTCCGACAACGGTCTCGGCAGTAATGCCGCTGGCAGTGAGGTCAGCCTGGAACTGACCATTCCGCTGTACAGCGGCGGCGCGGTGTCTTCGCGCTCCCGCGAGGCGGCGTACAGCTACGAAGCGTCCCGGCAAGGTCTGGAAAACCAGCAGCGCGAGACCATCCGCACCGTTCGCAACGCCTATCGCGGCCAGGAAACCGCCATCAGCCAGATCAAGGCGCTCGACCAGACCCGCGTATCCACCCGCAGCGCGCTGGAAGCCAACCAGGCCGGTTACGAAGTCGGTACCCGGACCATCGTGGACGTGTTGGACGCCGAGCGCAACGTCTACCTGGCCGAGCGGAATTACGCCGCCGCCCGCTATTCTTATATCGCTAACTATCTGACGCTGCGGCAGGCCGCCGGCCAGTTGTCGGAGGCGGACGTGGCCGAGATCAACGGTTGGCTGGGAGGTCCCCGGCCCACGAGCGGCGAACCCGCCGCTTCGCCGGTCAAGGAACCCGCCAAGCCCGACGCTGGCAAGGGCGGTGAAAAGAACGGCAAGCCCGCCGCAACCAAGTCCGCCAGGAGGGAACCCGCGCCCACGCCAGCGCCTGGCAAGCCGGCTCAACCCGCGTCAGTGGGCAAACCGCCGGCCGTTGAACCGAAATAGTCCCGTGCCGGTGTGAGCGCCGCTGTATTATCGCCCGCCCCGCTACCGCGCCGGCTGGCCGCTATCGTCTACGACAGCCTGCTGCTGACGGGGGTGCTGCTCGGCGCGACCGCGCTGGCGCTCGGGCTGGCGGTGGCGCTGCTCGGCGGCGAAACCGTCAGGCTGCGCAACCCCCTGCAGGGCAATCCGTTCTTCTCGACCTATCTGCTGCTGGTCTGTTTTTTCTTCTACGGCGGATTCTGGACCCACGGCGGGCAGACCCTGGGGATGCGCGCCTGGCGGTTGCGGGTGCAACGGCGCGATGGTCGGGGCATCGGCTGGTGGCAGGCGCTGCTGCGGTTTCTGATCGCCGGACTCTGGTTGGCGCCGGTCGTCTATCTGCATCGGGTTGTGGGAGCCGGGGTCGGTCTCAGCGTGGCCGCCGGCTTCGCCTGGTTACTGCTGGCGCAGGCGTTGCGTCTGCCCGACCGTGGCTCGGACACCGAGGTGGTGGTGCTGCCCAAGCCGTGAGCGCCGCTCAGCGCAGCCGGCGCAGCGCCAGGAATCCGACCCCCAGAAACAGCAGGGTCGGCAGGCTGGCGCCCACCAGCGGCGGATAGCCGTACAGTAGCACCACGTTGCCCAGCAGGTAGTTGACCAGGAAGAACGCCAGCCCGAGCAGCAGGCCGACCAGCAGCCGCTGGCCAACGCCGACCGAGCGTTGCGGGCCGAACACGAACGGCATGGCGATCACCAGCATCGCCAGATAGGTGAACGGCGCCAGCAGCTTCCGCCACAGCGCCAGCCGGTAGCCCTGGGCATCCAGCCCGTTGCGTTCCAGATAGTCCACGTAGACCAGCAGATCGCGAATCGACAGCTCGCTGGGATCGGCGGCCAGCACATCCAGGATCTGCGGGCTGATGGCCGAGTCGACCGCCAGGCTGGTCAGGCGCTCGGTCCGCACCGCATCGCCGTTCAGCACGCTGCGGCTGATACCTTCCAGCAACCAGCGGCCTTCCACATAACGCGCGCCCTGGGCGGCGGTGACGGTTTCGAGCCGGGCGTCGGGGTTGACCTTGAACATATGGACGTCCACCAGGCGGATGCCGGGCAGCACGGCCCGCACGTGGATGAAGTGGTCGCCATCCCGCGCCCAGAAGCCGCGACCGCCGCGGATCGCCATGTCCTGGCTCTTGGCGATGGCCCGTTGCTCGCGGGCCGCTTGTTCCAGGGGCGGCGCGGCGAATTCGCCGACCGCCAGCACCGCCAGGCTCAGCAGCAGCCCGGCCTGCAGGGCGGAACGAGTCAGCCGGGTCAGGGACAGGCCGGCGGCGCGCATGACGATCAGTTCGCTGCCGCCGGCCAGCGCGCCCATGCCCAGCAGGCCGCCCACCAGCAGCGCCATGGGAAACAGCTCGTACAAGCGCCGCGGCTGGATCAGCAGCAGGTAGCGAACCGCCGCCGCGAAATCGTAGTCGCCCTTGCCCACATCCTCCAGTTCCACCAGCAGGGTCAGGAAGAATTCGAGCAGCAGCAGCACCAGCAGGGCGACCAGGGTGGCGCTGGCGACGGTGCGGAAAATGTAGCGGTCGAGGATGTTCATGCGGTAGCGGTCTGCCAGGTCGCCGGGCGGAGCAGCCGCGGGCCCCGACCGCCGGCGTAATGGCGGAACAGCAGGCCGAGACCGAACAACAGGAACAGGCCGTGGACCCACCACAGACCGAGGCTCGCGCCGATGATGCCGTGGCTCAGCCAGGACTCGCCGACCCCGACCAGATTGAAATTGATCGCGTAAATCAGCACGGCGGCGACGATCCGGCCGTAGCGGCCCTCGCGGGGCCGGGCGCGGGCCAGCAGCGGCGCCCACAGGGCGATGATCAACACCTGAATCGGGCTGTTGAGGCGCATCTGCAACTCGGCGATGTGGAGCGGCTGGCTCGAACCCAACAACAGCCGGGTGGGCAGCGCCTCCCGGTGTTGCCAGGCCGGCGGCGGCGGGGTGGTGTCCACCCGCACCGAGGCCCGCTCGAAACGCAGCATTTCGTAATCGCCCTGGCCGGGCGTGCCCCGGTAACGGTAGCCGTGGTCGAGCACGATGTGGCGGATGCCATCCTCGCCGATTTCCTGATGACCCTGCTCGCCGGTGGTGACGCTGAGATCGCCGTCCGGCTCGCGGCTCTGGACGAAAACGTTGCGCAACTCGTGCTCGTCCAGGGCGCCGACGTAGACCACGTGTCGGCCATTCAGCACTTCGCGGAAAGTCCCCGGCGTGAACATCGAAATCTCGGCTTCCTTGCGGGCCCTGGCCAGCGCCTCGAATTGCAGATCCATGGTCAACGGCACCAGGAACAGGGACAGGCCGGCGGTGACCAGCGCCAGCGGCGCGGCCAGCAGGAAGACGGACCGATACACCGACAACGGACCGTAGCCACAGGCCGCCAGCGCGGTCATTTCGTGATCGCGGTACAGCCGTCCCAGGGTCAGCATGATGCTGAGCAGGAACGCCAGCGGGATGAGCATCACTAGAAAGTAGATCGCCTGCAAGCCCACCAGCAGAAAGATGGAATCCCGCGCCAGCAGGCCGTTGGCGGCCTTGCTCAGATAGCCGGCGAGGCGATGGCTGAGCACCATCGCCAGCAGCACCAGCGCGGTGGCCAGCAGGGTCAGGCCGATCTCGCGGATCAGATAACGGTCGATGATGGATGGCGCGTTCAAGGGCGCTCCTCCGCGCGCAACTGTGAGATGGGGCGTTTTCTGGCTACACTCATCGAATTCACGACCCCCGGCCAAACGCAAACTGGAACGAACCATCAGTCGAACACGGGAGTAGCCTACCGATGGAATTCACGGTCAAAAGCGGCAATCCAGAAAAACAGCGCACCGCCTGTCTGGTGCTGGGCATTTACGAATCCCGGCGGCTGACGCCGGCCGCCGAACAGTTCGACGCCGCCTGCGGCGGCTATCTCGGCAACCTGCTGCGCCGGGGCGACCTGGAAGGCAAGCCGGGCCAGTCGCTGCTGCTGTTCAACGTGCCCGAGGCTCTGTGCGAGCGGGTGTTGCTGATCGGCTGCGGCCGCGAACGCGAGCTGGACGACCGCCGCTTCCGCCAGGTCGCGGCCCATGCCGCGACCGCCCTGAACGACACCGGCGCCACCGAGGCGGTGGTCTATCTGACCGAACTCACGGTCAAGAGCCGCGATCTGAATTGGAAAATCCGTCAGATCGTCGAGGCGGTCGAAGAGTCGCGCTACCGCTTCGACCAACTCAAGAGCAAAAAGGATGCGCCGCGTCGACCGTTGCGCAAGATTATACTCAGCGTACCCGGTCGGCGGGAACTGCCTGGCGGCGAGCAAGCCGTGCGCGAAGGGGTAGCGATTGCCGCGGGCAGCGCGCTGGCCAAGGATCTGGGCAATCTGCCGCCCAACATCTGCACCCCGACCTATCTGGCCGAGCGGGCCCAGGCGCTGGCCCGGGAATTCCCGACGCTGCGAGTCGAGGTGCTGGAAGAGGACGAACTGGAGCGGCTGGGGATGGGTGCGTTGCTGGCGGTGACCCGTGGCAGCGCCCAGCCGGCCAAACTGATCCGGCTGGACTACCGGCAGGGGCCGGCGGCGCGCAAGCCCTACGTACTGATCGGCAAGGGCGTGACCTTCGATACCGGCGGCATCTCGCTCAAGCCGGGCGAAGGCATGGACGAAATGAAGTACGACATGTGCGGAGCGGCCAGCGTGCTGGGGACGCTGCGGGCCTGCGCGGAACTGAAGCTGCCGCTCAACGTGACCGGGCTGATTCCGGCGGTGGAAAACATGCCGGGCGGGCGAGCCAGCCGACCGGGCGACATCGTGACCAGTCTGTCCGGCCAGACGATTGAAATTCTCAACACCGACGCCGAGGGC
>JRYG01000044.1_pt1 | contig 18072 bp, 17 predicted proteins | sample 235341 | NCBI WGS metagenome assembly JRYG01 (sample SAMN03074218, study PRJNA261478) | activated sludge metagenome | biome: Wastewater Treatment Plant; feature: Wastewater; material: Activated sludge; isolation source: activated biomass of a wastewater treatment plant treating hydrocarbon... ... | reverse complement strand
TCCATCAGGCTGGTGGCCACCGTGATGTCGGCGGCGCCCTCGCGGGCGCAGTCCTCGACCGTGCGCACGCTGTGTCCGACTTCCAGGCCGATATCCCAAAGGAACGCCAGAAAGTCTTCCAGCCCGGCGCGGCGGGCGTCGACGGCTTGGTCGCCCAGCAGGATCATGATGTCCACGTCCGAACCCGGATGCAGTTCGCCGCGGCCATAGCCGCCCACCGCCACCAGAGCAAGATCCGGCGTGTCCGCCTCGAAATAGCGTAGCCAGGCGCGCTGGAGCAGTCCGTCCATCAGCCGGGCGCGGGCCGGCACCAGTTCGTGCGCGGGGATTCCTTTCAGGAACAGGTCCTTGAAACGCGAATCGCTTTGCTTGAGCAGGGTGCGGAACGAAGCGAGGGGAGTCGCGGCGGCCGCCAGCTCGCGCTCGAGGGCGGTGTCGAACGCCGGAATCTGGCTCCATGGCGAACCGTCCCGCGGCAAGCCGGCGGAAAAGGGGACCGAGGGCGAAAGGGAGAGCGGAGGCGCGATATCGGAAGTGTCCATACGAGTTTCCGGAAGGGATGGGAAGGCTAGAGCGTGGCGCCGGGGCGAAGCGTGAGCACTTCGTGACCGGTGTCCGTGACCAGTACGGTGTGTTCCCACTGCGCGGAGATGGAGTGATCCTTGGTGACCACGGTCCAGCCGTCGGGCAGCAGTTTGACATGCCGTTTGCCGGCGTTGATCATCGGTTCGATGGTGAAGGTCATGCCGGGCACCAGCTCGACGCCGGCCCCGGGGTCGCCGTAGTGCAGGACTTGCGGTTCCTCGTGAAATTCCCGGCCGATGCCGTGACCACAGTATTCGCGCACCACCGAGCAGTGCTGGGCCTCGGCGTGCTTCTGGATGGCGTGCCCGATATCGCCGAGGCGGATGCCGGGCCGCACCAGACGGATGCCGATGCACAGGCATTCGTAGGCCACCCTGCTGACCCGCTGCGCGGCGATTGGCGGGGCGCCGACGTGGAACATCCGGCTGGTGTCGCCGTGGTAGCCGTCCTTGATGACGGTGATGTCGATGTTGAGCACGTCGCCTTTTTTCAGCCTTTTCGGGCCGGGGATGCCGTGACAGACCACATGGTTGACCGAGGTGCAGATGGATTTGGGAAAACCGCGATAATTGAGCGGCGCGGGAATCGCCTGCTGCTCGTTGACGATGTAGTCGTGGCAGATTCGGTCCAGTTCCTCGGTGGTGACGCCCTCCCGCACATGGGGACCGATCATGTCCAGCACCTCGGCGGCCAAGCGGCCGGCCACCCGCATCTTTTCGATTTCTTCCGCGGTCTTGAGGGTGATGCTCATCGATTTCTTGGGCGTTTTCTGGAACATGATCGATAGGTCTGGGAACGCATGGGCGGGCGCTGGGAACGACGGTCGATTGGGTCTTGCAAAGCTGGGACAGTACCCGGCGGGCGGCGGTTCAATTGGTTTTCCCGAACGATCCATGTTATAAAGCGCGCGCCTTCAAGGCAAATCCTCAATGATTTTTTAAACTTCGCACATCCGCCGGCACGGGTGGCCGGGTGCCCCCCGCAGGGTCGCCGCCCGGGGCGGATGGAGGCTTAACCCCGATTCTTTTGGAGAACGCTCGGCAATGGCGACCATTTCCATGCGCCAGATGCTGGAGGCCGGCGTGCATTTCGGCCACCAGACTCGTTACTGGAATCCCAAGATGGCCCCGTATATCTTCGGGGCGCGCAGCAAGATTCACATCATCAACCTGGAAAAGACCCTGCCGCTGTACCTCGACGCGCTGAATTTCGTCGGCAAGATGGCGTCCAAGGGCGGCAAGATTCTGTTCGTGGGCACCAAGCGTTCCGCCCGCGAAGCGACCGCCGAGGCGGCGATCCGTTGCGGAATGCCCTATGTCAACCATCGCTGGCTGGGCGGAATGCTGACCAATTTCAAAACCGTCCGGCAGTCCATCAAGCGGCTCAAGGAACTGGAACTGATGGCTCAGGACGGCACTTTCGACCGGCTGGCCAAAAAGGAAGTCATCGGTCTGCGGCGGGAGATGGACAAGCTGGAGCGCAGTCTGGGCGGCATCAAGGACATGGCCAGTCTGCCGGACGCGCTGTTCGTGATCGACGTCGGCCACGAGCGGATCGCCGTGCAGGAGGCCAACAAGCTGGGCATTCCGGTGCTCGGCGTGGTCGATACCAACAATCCCCCGGATGGCGTGAATTACGTCATACCGGGCAACGACGACGCCATCCGCGCCATTCAGTTGTACGTCGGCGGCGTGGCCGAGGCGGTGCTGGAGGGTCGCGCCCTGCTGGCGTCGGGTCGCGGCGCCGCGGAAGAGTTCGTCGAAATCCCGGAGGAGGCGCCGGCGACGGCTGGCGGCGGCTGAAGTCCTGTAATCCGGCTTTGTCGAAAAGGCTCGCGCGCCCGGACGTGCGAGCCTTTTTGATGGACTCCGGTATTCAGCCTGGCTTCAGCAATCCGGTTTAATGTTGCTTCGATTTTGGCAGAGGTACGCAAGCATGGCGGAAATTACGGCGGCGCTGGTCAAGGAACTGCGCGAGCGCACGGGTTCGGGGATGATGGAGTGCAAGAGGGCCTTGCAGGAAACCGGCGGTGATATCGAGGCGGCGGTCGAACTGATGCGCAAGGCCGGTCAGGCCAAGGCCGACAAGAAGGCCAGCCGCGTCGCCGCCGAGGGCCTGATCGTCATCAGGCAGGCGACCGGCGCGGCGGCCATGGTCGAGATCAACTGCGAAACCGATTTCGTCACCAAGAACGACGACTTCCGGGCGTTCGCCGACGCCGTGGCCGAAACCGTGCTGAGCAGCGAACCGGCCGACCTGGATGCGCTGCTGACTTCGCGCATGGCGAATGGCCAAAGCGTCGAACAGAACCGGCGCGATTGCATCGCCCGGATCGGCGAAAACATCAACGTCCGCCGCTTCGCCCGGCTGGCCAGCGCCCGAGGCGTGCTGGGCTGTTATCTGCACGGTGCCCGCATCGGCGTGCTGGTGGAGCTGGAGGGCGGCGACGCCGATTTGGCCAAGGATATCGCCATGCACGTAGCCGCCAGCCGGCCACTGTGCGTCAGCGCCGATCAGGTGCCGGCGGATCTGGTCGCCAAGGAAAGAGAGATTTACGCCGCGCAGGCGGCGGCGAGCGGTAAGCCAGCCCATATCGTCGAGAAAATAGTCGAGGGAAAGCTCCGCGATTATTACGAAGCGGTGACTCTGTTGGGCCAGCCTTTTATCAAAGCCGAGGACAAGCAGAGCGTGGAAAATCTGCTCAAGGCCCGCAAGGCCCAAGTGATCCGCTTCGAGCGTTTCGAGCTGGGCGAGGGGATCGAGAAAAAAGCCGACAACTTCGCCGCCGACGTGATGGCGCAGGTGCGCGGCGACTAGGTCCGCCCCCGGCTGCCCGGCCATGGCGGTTGCCAAATGACGCCGTCACCGCGATTACAGTACAATCCGCCCGTTTCGACCACGCAGGTTGCGCCGATGCCCATGCAGGATTCCAGACCGGTATTCAAGCGGATTCTCCTCAAACTCAGCGGCGAGGCCCTGATGGGCGAGGGTGAATACGGCATTGATACCGGGGTGCTGGTCCGGATCGCCGGCGAGGTGCGGCAGTTGTGCCAGCTCGGGGTGGAAGTGGGCATGGTGATCGGCGGCGGCAACCTGTTTCGCGGCGCCGGACTGGCCCGGGCGGGCATGGATCGCGTCACCGCCGATCATATGGGGATGCTGGCCACGGTCATGAATTCACTGGCGATGCAGGACACTCTGGAACGGTTGGGCGTGTTTACCCGAGTGATGTCCGCCGTGCGCGTCAACCAGGTCTGCGAGGATTACATTCGCCGCCGCGCCATTCGCCATCTGGAAAAAGGCCGGGTGGTGATCTTCGCCGCCGGCACCGGCAATCCTTTTTTCACCACCGATTCGGCCGCCAGCCTGCGCGCCATCGAGATCAGTGCCGAGGTGATGCTGAAGGCCACCAAGGTGGACGGCATTTACTCGGCCGATCCTTTCAAGGATCCGCAAGCGGTGCGTTACGACCAGCTCACTTACGACGAAGCCCTGGCGCGCAAGCTGCAGGTGATGGACGCCACGGCCATCGTCATGTGCCGCGAACACGACTTGCCGCTGAAGGTTTTCAACATCAACCGCCACGGCGATCTGGTGCGGGTCGTGTGCGGCGGGAACGTGGGCACCACCGTGGTGCGGGAATGACGACCATGATCGACGACCTCAAGAAAGAAGCCGCCACCCGGATGGCGAAAAGCGTTGACACCCTCAAGCACGAATTGACCAAGTTGCGCACCGGTCGGGCGCACGCCAGCCTGCTGGATCACATCACGGTCAGCTACTACGGCAATGAGACGCCGCTCAATCAGGTGGCCTCGGTCGGCGTGACCGACGCTCGCACCCTGGTGGTGACGCCCTGGGAAAAGAACATGGTCGGACCCATCGAGAAGGCGATTCTGAAATCCGATCTGGGCCTGAATCCGGCCTCCGCCGGTACGACGATCCGGGTGCCGTTGCCGCCGCTGACCGAGGAGCGCCGCCGTGATCTGGTCAAGGTGGTGCGGCGCGAGGGCGAGGAAGCGAAGGTGGCGATCCGCAACATTCGCCGCGACGCCAACAGCCAACTCAAAACCCTGCTCAAGGACAAGAAGGTCACCGAGGACGCCGAGCGGCAAACTCAGGACGAGATCCAGAAACTCACCGACCGCCACATCCAGGAGGTGGACAGAATTCTGGCGACCAAGGAGGCCGAGTTGATGGAAATCTGAATGTTGGCCAGGGCTCGCGATGGCGATGAAGCTTCGGACCAGGTTTCCCGGATGTCGGATGAGGCCCGGAGTCCGTTGACGCCGCGGGATCGCTTGCCCCGCCACGTGGCCATCGTCATGGACGGCAACGGGCGCTGGGCGCAGCAGCGGTCCCTGCCGCGCACGGCGGGTCATCGGGAAGGCGCCAGGACGGTACGCCGGGTCGTGCAGGCGTGCAACGAGCGCGGCATCGAGGTATTGACGCTGTTCGCTTTCAGCAGCGAGAACTGGCGCCGGCCACGGCGGGAAGTCGAAGTGTTGATGAACCTGTTCCTGACCACCCTGCGCAGCGAGATTCGCCGCCTGGATACCGCCAACATCCGGCTCCGCTTCATCGGCGACCCTGGCGCCTTTTCCGCGACCTTGCAGAGCTACATCGTCAAGGCCCAGCAGCGAACCGCCGGGAACACGGGTCTGACGCTGGTGATCGCCGCCAATTATGGCGGACGCTGGGATATCGCCCAGGCGGCGCGACGGGTGGCCGAGGACGTCGCGGCGGGCCGGTTGCAGCCTGCGGATGTCACGCCCGCCGTACTGCATCCTTACACCTGCCTGTCCGATTTGCCGGAACTGGATTTGTTCATCCGCACCGCCGGCGAGCAGCGTATCAGTAATTTTCTGCTCTGGCAGTTGGCCTACACCGAGTTGTATTTCACCGACCGGTTGTGGCCGGATTTCGATGTCGACGATTTGGAGGCGGCCTGCGCCGCCTTCGCCAGCCGACAGCGGCGCTTCGGTCTGACCGCCGAGCAAATCGCGCGGGGAGGCCATGCTTAGGCAACGCATCCTCACCGCGGCCATCCTCGCCCTGCTGGTGGTCTGGGTGGTTTTGAAACTGCCGACCACCGGTTTTGGTCTGGCGCTGCTGGCCGTGATTCTGCCGGCCGCTTGGGAATGGGCGCGACTGGCGGGACTGGACGGGACGCGCGACCGGCTGCTGTACGGTGGTGGGGTGCTGGCCTTGATTCTGGCGTGCTGGCCGCTGGTCGGCAGCACCGCCTTTGTCGGCGGCCTGTCGGCCACCGTGGTGGCGGGCTGGTGCTGCGCTCTGATCTGGTTGTGGCGTTATGCCGAGCGCCCGGACCGCCTCAGCCGGCCCATGACGGTGGCGGGAGCCGGATTGATGGTGCTGGTGGCGCCCTGGGTGGCGCTGGTGGCGCTGCGCGGGGAATTCGGAGCGCGGTACGTGCTGTTCCTGCTGTTGCTGGTCTGGGTGGCCGATATCGGCGCCTACTTCGCTGGCCGCCGCTGGGGACGCCGCAAACTGGCGCGGACCATCAGCCCGGGCAAGACCTGGGAAGGCGTGTGGGGCGCGACGGCGGCGGTGCTGGCGTTCGCCCTCGCCGGCGCGGCGGTGCTGGGCGTGGGGGTGCGCTGGCCCTGGTTTGTGGCGATTTGCCTGGTGACGGTGGGCTTCTCCATCGTCGGAGATTTGTTCGAGAGCATGATGAAGCGGCAGTGTGGATTGAAGGACAGCGGTTCGCTGTTGCCGGGTCACGGCGGCGTGCTCGACCGGGTGGACAGTCTGACCGCCGCCGCGCCGGTTTTCGTGCTGGGTCTGTACGGGATGCGGGGATGAGCGAACGGATCGGCGTCACCATTCTGGGATCGACCGGTTCGATTGGGGTCAGCACCCTCGACGTGCTGCAACGCCATGCCGACCGGTTCCGGGTCGTGGCCCTGACCGCCAACCGGAATGTCGAGTCCTTGTTGCAACAATGCCTGACACACGAGCCCGATTTTGCCGTCATGGCCGATCCCGTGGCCGCCGAACGGTTGCATGACCGGCTGCGGGCGGTCGACCGGCCAGTCGAGGTGCTGGCGGGCGCGGCGGGACTGGAGCGGGTCGCGGCGCTGCCCGAGGTCGACCAGGTCATGGCGGCCATCGTCGGCGCGGCTGGCTTGCTGCCGACCCTGGCGGCGGCGCGCGCCCGCAAACGGGTGCTGCTGGCCAACAAGGAGGCGCTGGTCATGGCCGGGCCGCTGTTCATGGCCACGGTGCGCGAACGGGGCGCGGAACTGCTGCCCATCGACAGCGAGCACAATGCCGTGTTTCAGTGCCTGCCGCCGGAGTTTTCGACCGCTGGTCTCGCCGCCGTCGGCGTGCGCCGGATTCTGCTGACCGGATCGGGCGGACCGTTCCGCGTCACGCCGCTGGAGCGATTGCCGGACGTGACCCCGGAGCAGGCGTGCGCCCATCCGAACTGGAGCATGGGCCGGAAGATTTCGGTCGATTCCGCCACCATGATGAACAAGGGCCTGGAGGTGATCGAGGCCCACTGGCTGTTCGACGCGCCGCCCGAACAAATCGAGGTGGTGGTGCATCCGCGGAGCGTGATCCACTCGATGGTGGAATACGAAGACGGCTCGGTGCTGGCGCAGTTGGGCAATCCCGACATGCGCACGCCCATCGCCCACGCTCTGGCCTGGCCGCGGCGAATGGATTCCGGCGTGGCGTTTCTCGATTTCGCCCGTCTGGGGCGACTGGAGTTCGAGGCACCGGATTTCGCGCGGTTTCCCTGTCTGCGGCTGGCGTTCGCCGCGCTGGTGCGGGGCGGCACCACGCCGGCGATCCTGAACGCGGCCAACGAAGTGGCCGTGCAAGCCTTCCTCGAACGGCGGATTCGCTTCACCGACATCGCGGTCGTGGTCGAACATGTGCTGGAACGGGTCTCCGGCCACGAGGCCGATGCGCTGGCCGGGATTCTCGATGACGATGCCCGGGCCCGGGCCGTGGCCCGCGACTGGATCGCCGCGCGGGCGGCGGAGGTGTGAGATGACGAACTCGTTGATTTCACTGCTGGCGTTTATCGTGACCCTGGGCGTGCTGATCACCGTCCACGAATTCGGCCATTTCTGGGTGGCGCGCCGCCTGGGAGTCAAGGTGCTGCGGTTTTCGGTCGGCTTCGGTCGGCCATTGTGGCGGCGCCGTGGCCGGGACGGCGTGGAATACGTGGTCGCCGCGCTGCCCCTGGGCGGCTACGTGAAGATGCTGGACGAACGCGAAGGCGAGGTGGCGCCCGCCGAGGCGCCCCGGGCGTTCAACCGCCAGCCGGTCGGTTCGCGCATCGCCATCGTCCTGGCCGGACCCTTGTGCAATTTTCTGTTCGCCATCGTCGCCTACAGCCTGATGTTCGTGATCGGCGTGCCCGGCATCAGGCCGCTGCTGGACGAGCCGAAGCCGGGCTCGCTGGCCGCGGCGGGCGGTTTCCGGAAGGGCGATCTGGTCGTCGCGGTTGACGGCAAGCCGACCCCGACCTTGAGCGCGGTCATGCTGGCGCTGGTCGAGCGCGCCATGGCCGAGGAGGTGATCAGGGTCGAGGTGTTGCCGGAATGCGAGGTCGGGTGCGAGGCCGAGCGGGCCGTCGAGGAGCGGTCGGGCCTTCGGACCCGCACGCTGGATACCCGCGATGCCCAGGGCCTGGCCGATATGGCCATGGTCTTCGATGGCGTGGGTTTGACCGCGTGGCGGCCGGTGCTGCCGGCGGTGATCGGTCAGGTGGCGCCCGGCGGTGCGGCAGAGCGAGCCGGCTTGCGGGCGGGTGATCGCATCGTGCAGGCCCAGGGCGAGCCGGTCGCGGACTGGCGACGCTGGCGCGACCTCATCGAGCTGCACCCGGATCAACCCTTCAGGGTGCGGATCGAACGCGACGGCGTCGAGCATGAACTGGAGCTGGTTCCCGACGCCAGGGAAAACGAACAGGGCCGACGGATCGGCTTCATCGGCGCCGTCGCCGAGGTGCCGGAAGACCTCGCCCGGAGCTTGCGGGTCGTGGTACGTTATGGGCCGTTGCAGGCGGTCGGCGCGGCGGTCGGCAAAACCTGGGACATGTCGCTGCTGACCCTGCGGATGCTGGGCCGGATGCTGGTTGGCAAGGCGTCGCTGGACAATCTCAGCGGGCCGCTGACCATCGCGCAGTTCGCGGGCCAGGCCGCGCACGCCGGGGTGATGGCGTTCCTGTCGATGCTGGCGCTGGTCAGCCTCAGCCTCGGGGTGTTGAATTTGTTGCCGGTGCCGGTGCTGGATGGCGGCCACCTGCTGTATTACCTGATCGAACTGGCCAAGGGCAGCCCGCTGTCGGAAGCGGCGCAAAACCTGGGGCAGCAGGTCGGCATCGCCGTACTGCTGCTGTTGATGGGGATCGCCCTGTTCAATGATTTCAGCCGTCTGCTGGGATAGGGACCTCCGACCCCGGCCCGAGGAGTGACCACCTGCTTATGAAATCGCAGAAATCGCATCGCCGCTTGCTTTTCCTGTTGGGTCTGTTGGCTGCGGCGTCCGGGGCGCGAGCCAGCGAGTTCGTCGTTCAGGACATCCAGGTCGAGGGCCTGCAACGCATTTCCGCCGGCACCGTGTTCAACTACCTGCCGGTCCAGGTGGGTTCGTCGGTTTCGGAGCGGGATTATCCCGATATCATCCGCGCGCTATTCAAGACCGGGTTCTTCGCCGACGTCAACCTGGAACGCAAGGGTAACGTGCTGGTGGTGACCGTGACCGAGCGCCCGGCCATCGCCGAGGTCCGAATCACCGGCAACCGCGATATCGGCACCGAGGATCTCAAGAAGGCGCTGACGGGTGTCGGGCTGGCGGAAGGCCAGGTGTTCGACCGCTCCCTGCTCGACAAGGTCGAGCAGGAACTGCTGCAACAGTATTACAGTCGTGGCCGTTACGCCGTTCAGGTCAAGAGTCAGGTGCAGCCGCTGGAACGCAACCGGGTCGCGATCACGGTCGACATTTCGGAAGGCGCGGTCGCCAGCATCGCCCGAATCAACATCGTCGGCAACAAGGCGTTCTCCGAAAAGGAGTTGCTCAAGCAGTTGCAGTCGTCCACGACCGGCTGGTTCTCGTTCTTCACCAAGGACGACCAGTACTCCAGGCAGAAACTGGCGGCGGACATCGAGAGTCTGCGTTCCTTCTATCTGGATCGGGGGTATCTCAAGTTCAACGTCGAGTCCACCCAGGTTTCGATCACGCCGGACAAGCAGGATGTCTACATCACCATCAACGTGACCGAAGGCGAGCCGTACCTCATTGAAGACGTGCAATTGACCGGTGAGTTCGGGGTCGTGCCGGAGCAGGACTTGCGGCAACTGGTCACCATCAGGCCCGGCGAAACCTTTTCCCGCGCCAGGATGACCGAGATCGCCAAAAAGATCAGCGAGCGTCTAGGCGAGGAAGGTTACGCGCTTGCCAACATCAACACCGTGCCGCAAGTGGACGAAGCGAACCGGAAAGTCGCCCTGACTTTCGTGGTGGAGCCGGGCCGGCGCGTTTATGTGCGGCGCGTCAATTTCCAGGGCAATGTCAAGACCCAGGACGAGGTGCTGCGCCGGGAACTGCGCCAGGCGGAGGGCGCCTGGCTTTCGACCAAGGATCTGGATCGCTCGAAAACCCGGTTGCAGCGCCTCGAATACCTGGAAAGCGTCAATGTCGAGACGCCGGCCGTGCCCGGCGCCCAGGATCAGGTGGATGTCAACTACACCGTGGTCGAACGGCCGTCGGGCAGCCTGTTGTTCGGTCTCGGCTACGGCCAGGAATCGGGGATTCTGTTCAACGCCAGCGTGACGCAGAATAATTTTCTGGGTACGGGCAACCAGTTGGGCGTGAGTTTCAACAACAGCGATATCGGTCAGAACTACAATCTGTCCTTCAACAATCCCTATTACACCCTGGACGGAGTCAGCCTCGGCTTCAGGCTGTATTACCGCGATATCGACAGCTCCGAACTCAACGCGGCCAACTACGTGCAGAACGTCTATGGCGGTCAGATCAATTTCGGGTTCCCGTTGAACGAGTTCGACACCTTGCGCCTCAGCCCCGGCTACGAGCACGTCTGGATCGATACCACCGCCGAGACGCCGGTCGAGATCTTCGACTTTATCCGCCGGAACGGCGATTCGTTCGACGAATTCAAGCTGGACGCCAGTTGGGCGCGCGACAGCCGCGACCGGGCCATTTTCCCGACCAGCGGCAGTCTGAACCAGATTACGGCGGAGATCGCGCTGCCGGGCAGCACCGCGGAATTCTACAAATTGAATTACCGGAGCGTGGTCTATTTTCCCTTGGGCCGCTGGTTGACCTGGACGGTCGGCGGCGAGGTTGGATATGGCGATGGTTACGGCAACACCGATGGCCTGCCGTTTTTCGAAAACCTGTACGCGGGCGGCTTGCGGTCGGTGCGAGGCTACAAGGCGAACACCCTGGGGCCCCGTTACAGCGACGATGAGCCCAGCGGCGGTGCGTTCAAGACCGTCGCCAGCACCCAATTGATTCTGCCGGTGCCTTTCGTGGAGAGATCGGAAAACGTGCGGGTGGCGACGTTCTTCGATATCGGCAACGTGTTCTCGACCGTGGACGAGTTCGATGTCGGCGAACTGCGCTATTCGGTCGGTCTCGCCGGGCAATGGTTGTCTCCCTTCGGACCTATCGTGTTGAGCGTCGCCGCTCCGCTCAACGAGCAGTCCGAAGATGAAACGGAATTCTTCCAGTTCTCCTTCGGCGTACCGTTCAACTGACGCCGAATCCGGAGTTTTTTGCTTGATGATGTTTTCGCGCTATCCTGCCGATGGAGGTATCGAAATTGAAGCTTTTGAATAACCTGTTGATTGCCTTGGCTTTGGCGTTGCCGGTTTCGCTGGCGCAGGCGGCTGATGTGAAGATCGGCTTCGTCAGCATCGCCAAGATTCTGAACAGCGCGCCGCAGGCCGAGGCCGCCAGCAAGCGGCTGGAAAAGGAATTTGCGCCACGACAGAAGGGGTTGGTCGAGGCGCAGAAATCGCTGCGCAAACTGGAGGAAAGACTGTCCAAGGACGGCGCGGTAATGGGCGACAGCCAGCGGCGGAGTCTGGAGGGCGATATCCGCAATCAGGCCCGGGAATTGAAGCGAACCAGCGACGAGTTCCGGGAGGATTTCAACATGCGCCGCAACGAGGAACTGGGTAAGTTCCAGAAACAGGTGCTGGATGTGGTCAACAGCGTCGCCAAGGAAGAGGGTTTCGATCTGGTCATCAACGACGGCGCCACGCTGTACGCCAGCCCGCAGGTGGACGTTACCGAAAAAGTGCTCAGGCGCCTGACGGCCAAGTAAAGCCGATGGCCACGCTGGGTGAGGTCGCCGCGGTAGCGGGCGCGCGCCCGCGGGGGTGCGATGCCGCAACGGTCGTCACCGGGGTGGCGCCTTTGCCCAGCGCCGAGCCCGGGCAACTCAGCTTCCTGATCCACCCCCGTTATCGCCCGTTTTTGGCGGTCACGCGCGCCGCCGCCGTGATCCTGTCGCCCGCGGACGCCGTGGATTGCCCGGCGCCGGTCCTGGTGGCCGACAATCCCCAGGTTGCCTATGCCCGAGCGGCGGCCTTGTTCGAGCCGACCGTCGAGCCGCGGCGGGGTGTTCACCCCGCCGCCTGGGTCGATCCAACCGCCCGAATCGCCACCGATGCCTGGATTGGCCCGCACTGCACGGTGGAAGCGGGTGCGGTCGTCGAAGCCGGCGTGATGGTGGGGCCCAATTGCGTGATCGGCGAACAGGCCGTGCTCGGCGCCGGCACCCGGCTGGTGGCGCAGGTGACGATCTGTCACCGCGTGCGACTGGGCCGTCGGGTGCTGGTGCATCCGGGCGCGGTGATTGGCAGCGACGGCTTCGGCCTGGCCCTGGAACGCGATGGTCGCTGGCTCAAGATTCCCCAGCTCGGCGGCGTGCTGATCGGCGATGACGTCGAAATCGGCGCCAACACCAGCATCGACCGCGGCGCCCTGGAAGACACGGTGATCGAGGACGGGGTGAAGCTGGACAATCAGATTCAGGTCGCCCACAACGTGCGGATTGGCGCCCACAGCGCCCTGGCCGGCTGCGTCGGCATCGCCGGCAGCGCCCGTATTGGCCGTCATTGCATGTTGGGTGGCGGGGTCGGCATCGCCGGTCATCTGGAAATCGCCGACCACGTGCAGATTACCGGCATGTCGCTGGTGACCAAGTCCATCACCGAGCCGGGTATCTACTCCTCGGGACTGGCGGTGGAGCCGAATCGGCTCTGGAACAAGATCAGCGCCCGCCTGCGCCGGCTGGATGAAGTGTTCCGGCGACTGGCGGTCCTGGAAAAAACAATCAACCGAAACGGTCCCACTTGAGAGGGTAAGACCTTGGAAGCGATGGAAATCAAGGAAATACTGGAATACCTGCCCCACCGTTATCCATTTCTGTTGATTGATCGGGTGCTGGCGGTCGAACCGGGACGGGCGCTGACGGGCCTCAAGAACGTCAGTTTCAACGAACCCTTCTTTCCGGGGCACTTTCCCCAGCGACCGATCATGCCCGGCGTGTTGATCCTGGAGGCGCTGGCGCAGGCGACCGGGATTCTCGCGTTCAAGAGCGAGGGCGAACGGCCCGACCATCATTCCATGTACTACCTGGTGGGTGTCGACAATGCCCGCTTCAAGCGTCCGGTCGAGCCGGGCGATCAGTTGATCCTGGAAGTGCGCCTGGATCGCATCAAGCGCGGGATCGGAAAATTCGCCTGTGAAGCCAAGGTGGATGGCCAGTTGGTGGCGAGCGCCGAGTTGATGTGCGCCAAGCGGGACATCGAGTTGTGATCGACCCGCGCGCCGTGGTGGATCCGGCGGCCCGACTGGCCTCGGACGTGACGGTGGGGCCGTTCACCATCATCGGTCCCGACGTGGAAATCGACGCCGGCACCTGGATCGGTCCGCACGCGGTGATCCAGGGGCCGACCCGGATCGGTCGCGACAACCGCATCTACCAGTTCACCTCGCTGGGTGAAATCCCGCAGGACAAGAAATATGGCGGTGAACCGACCCGGCTGGAGATCGGCGACCGCAACACCATCCGGGAGTTCGTCACCATCAACCGCGGCACGGCGCAGGACGCCGGGCTGACCCGGGTGGGTGACGACAACTGGATCATGGCTTACGTCCACATCGCTCACGACTGCGTGGTGGGCAACCGGACCATCTTTGCCAACGGCGCGTCGCTGGCCGGACACGTGCGCGTCGAGGACGACGTGGTGCTGGGGGGATTCGCTCTGGTCTACCAGTTCACCCGACTGGGCATGCACAGTTTCTGCGGGTTCGCCTGCGGGGTGCATCGCGACGTGCCGCCCTACGTGACCGTGGCGGGTTACCGCGCCGAACCCTATGGCATCAACGCCGAGGGGCTGCGCCGCCGCGGGTTCGCCGACGAGGAGATTCAGGCGATCCGCCGCGCCTACAAACTGGTCTACCGAGCCAATCTGCGCCTGGAAGAGGCGATGGAGAAAGTTCGGGAGATGGCGGTGGACTATCCCCGGTTGCAAATCCTCGCCGATTTCCTGGCGGCGCCGTCCCGCAACGGTATCGTCCGCTGAACTCCAGGCCAGCGGGCCATGCACATCGCCATCGTCGCCGGTGAACTGTCGGGCGATTTATTGGGCGCCGGGCTGATTGCCGCGCTGAAAGCGCGCTATCCGCAAGCCCGGTTCAGCGGCATCGGCGGTCCCGGAATGCTGGCCCAGGGCTTTCAGACCGATGTGCCGCTGGAGCGACTGGCGGTGATGGGGTTGGTGGAAGTCCTGCGCCATCTCCCGGAACTGGTGCGAATCCGGCGCCGGCTTGATCGGCGATTGATCGCCGACCCTCCCCAGGTATTCGTCGGCATCGACGCGCCGGATTTCAATCTGGGGCTGGAGCGCCGGCTGCGTGCCCGTGGCGTTCCCACCGTGCATTACGTCAGCCCTTCGGTTTGGGCGTGGCGGCCCTGGCGGGTTCGCAAGATCGCCCGCGCCGTGGATTTGATGCTGACCCTGTTGCCGTTCGAGGCGGCGTTTTACCAGGATCACGGCGTGCCGGTGCGCTATGTCGGCCATCCGCTGGCCGACGCCATTCCCTTGCGGAGCGACGCGAGGACGGCCCGGTGGTCGTTGAATCTCGATTGGCCGGACGATGCCACGGTCGTCGCCTTGCTGCCCGGCAGCCGGTTGAGCGAAATCGGTCGATTGGGACCGGTGTTTGTGGAAACCGCCAACTGGCTGCACGCGCGGCGTCCCGAGCTGCGTTTCCTGATACCGGCGGCGACGCCCCGCTTATTCGAGACCTTGGCGGCGTTGCGCGCCGAATATGCCCCGGTGCTGCCGCTGACGCTGACGCAGGGGCGCTCCCGCGAAGTGATGGCCGCCGCCGACGTGGTGCTGCTGGCGTCCGGGACCGCGACTTTGGAGGCGATGCTGCTCAAGCGGCCGATGGTGATGGCGTATCGGGTGGCGCCGGTAACCGCGTGGATCGCCCGGCGCTTGCTGACCATTTCCCACTTCGCCTTGCCCAATCTGCTGGCCGGGCGCGCGCTGGTCCCGGAATTCGTGCAGGATGCGGCGACGGTGGCGAGGCTGGGTCCGGCGGTGCTGCGCTGGCTGGACGACGCAGCCGCCCGCGCGGAGTTGATAACCGAGTTTGACGCGCTGCATGCCCAACTGCGCCGTGACGCCAGTCAGCAGGCCGCCGCCGCTGTCGCGGAACTGCTGGGTCAGCCGTGAGGGGTCGCCGAAGGCCGCTTTTTCGGGACCGTCACTCAGTGGAACGAGGCCGCCAGTCGCGGTTCGCAGCGAGTCAGTTGCGCGCGGTAGCGGTCCGCCTGCCGACGAACCCGCCGCGCCCGTTCCATCAGCCACGGCTTGTTCCGGTGAGTGCCTCTGGCGAAGCCGTCCTGGCCCTCGTGATAGGCCAGATACTGGTTGTAGGCGTCGCTCCTGGCGACGCGGTTGCGCCGCGCGGTTTCGTTGACGTACCAGCCGACGAAATCCACGGCGGCGGCGAACTCGTCGCGGTCGGCGCCGTGGTTGCCGGTTGCGGTGGTATAGCGGTTCCAGGTTCCGTCCAGCGCCTGGCTGTAGCCGTAGGCGGAAGAGGGACGGGGACCGGGAATGAACCCGAGATACCAGGTGCGTGGCGGCTGCGCGTCGGCCCGGAAGGCGGATTCCTGATGGATGATCGCCAGCAGCACCGGCAACGGTACGCCCCAGCGCCGACTGGCGGCCCTGGCGTCGCCGAGCCAGCCGCCGTATTCGGCGAAGATGGCGCAGGCGTCGTCGACGTTGCGCGGCGGCGCGGTGGTGCAGGAGGCCAGCAGCAGCCAGCCGCCGGTCACACCGAAGGCCCACCACCAGCGCGGGCGCGGCAAGGCGTGGAGCACGCGCCGCCAGTGGACGGCCCGGGTTCGCCATGGATGCCAGCGCGATGGAGAGTGGGTGTGGTTTACGGTCATGCCGTGATCGTTAGAGCGCGTCTCGCCGGAACAACCCTGCCGTCAGTAACAGTACCATCAAAATCAGCACCGGCCAATCGCCGAAGCGCGCATAGGGGGTCAGACCGCGCAGGGGCCGTACTTCGCCGCGAATGACCTCGGCCTGAAATTGAGCGCCGCGGGTGACGATGCGACCGCGTTCGTCGAGGATGGCGGAAACGCCGGTATTGGTGGCGCGGACCAGGAAGCGACCGACCTCCAGGGCGCGCATCCGGGCGATCTGCAAATGCTGGTGCGGGGCGGTGGAGTCCTTGAACCAGGCGTCGTTGCTGACGTTGATCAGCCAGGTCGCTTCGGGCAGCGCCAGCCGGATTTCGTTGCCGAACACCGCCTCGAAACAGATGGAAACGCCGACCGGCTGACCGCCGGCGCGCAGCAGCGGTTGATCGAGGTCGCCGGGGAGGAAGTCGGCCATCGGGATGGTCACCCAGTCGCGGAAAAACAGGAAGAGCCACCGCAACGGCAGATATTCGCCGAACGGCAGCAGCCGGCGCTTGTGATAAAACCCGCTGGCGTGGCCGATGCCGACGACGCTGTTGTGAAAGATGTTGGTCTCCCACGAGCCGGTTGGAATTCCGGTGACATAATCGAGCCGGTCCCGCACGGCTCTTTGGGTCAGGGCGTCCAGGAAAGGGCGGACATCCTGGTAAAAAGCGGGAATCGCCGTTTCCGGCCAGACGATCACGTCGCTGCGCCCGTGTTCGGGCAGGCTGAGCTGGACATAGCGCTCCAGCGTCTCATCCAGCAGGTTTGGTTGCCACTTCACGTCTTGCCCGATGTTGCCCTGGACGATGGCGACGCGCAGCGGCGATCCGGCCGATTCGACCCAGTTCACCTGTCCCAGCCCCCAGGCGCCAAGCCATAGCGTTGCCAGCAATCCGAGCCAGCCCAGCCGCGTGCGCCAGTCGTCGCTGCTCGGCAATGTCCGGAGCAGACCGGCGCTGAACAGCACCGCCCAACCGACCCCGAACACGCCCAGGTAAGGCGCGAGCTGGCCGAGCGGTGAATCGGTCTGGCTGTAGCCCAGGGCCAGCCAGGGAAACCCGGTGAACAGCCAGCTTCGTACCCAGTCCAGCAGGGTCCACAGGGCCGGGAAAACCAGCAGCCAGCGGAGCGGACCCGGCGGCGGACCCCAGCGGGCAAGCAGCCAGCCGGCGACCGTCGGATACAGCGCCATCACCAGAACCACGACGAACGTGGCCAGCGCCGCGAACGGCGCCGGGGCGCTGCCGTAATCGTGCAGGCTGATGTAAATCCAATAGATGCCGAAGCCGAACATGCCCAGCCCGAACAGCCCGCCGCGCAGCGCGGCCCGGCGTGGCGTGGCGCCGTCCCAGCCCCACAACAGGACGACCGGGAGCAGGATCGCCAGCGGCCAGTAACCGAACGGCGCGAACGCCAGAGGGATCGAAACGCCGGCGACGAGAATCAACAGGTCGACGACGAGGGGATGGCGTTCCTCAAGCTGGCGCATGGCGGACCGAAAACGGTGACGGATGGTTCTGGTCGGTCAGATTGGCAGACCGGCATTGCAATATCCCGATGATCAGGATGCCGGAGGCAAACAAAACGCCCTTCCCCGACGGGCGGAGAGGGCGTGGGGCTGACAGAAGCGGTCAGATTTCCGGTTCGGTGGTGGATGGCGTTGTTTCCTCGCCGTCGCGGAGGGTCATTTCCAGCAGATGAATCCGCCGGTTGTCGGCGCGCAGCACCTGGAAATGGAATCGATCCAAATTCACGGCCTCGCCGCCCTTGGGCAGCCGGCCCAGTTCCATCATGACCAGCCCACCGATGGTGTCGGCCCGCTCGTCGCTGAGCTCGGCCTGGAAATACCGGTTGAAATCCTCGACCGGCGTGAGCGCCTTGACGATAAAGGCTTGACCCTGGGGGCGGATGAAAACGTTGTCGGCATCCAGGGTATCGTGCTCGTCGTCGATCTCGCCGACGATTTCCTC
>JRYG01008748.1_pt1 | contig 18105 bp, 13 predicted proteins | sample 235341 | NCBI WGS metagenome assembly JRYG01 (sample SAMN03074218, study PRJNA261478) | activated sludge metagenome | biome: Wastewater Treatment Plant; feature: Wastewater; material: Activated sludge; isolation source: activated biomass of a wastewater treatment plant treating hydrocarbon... ... | reverse complement strand
ACCCTGTCACCTTGTCACCCCAAAAATAATCCCCCCCAAAAATCCGTTATAGGACGTTATTTATAATCATACTGACGAATGACTGAAAAGACGCCTGATAACAATCATAACCCGGGAGCAAGTTTTTGGCAGCAAACAACCGCTCGTATTCGGGAGGCATGGCGATGGCTATCGCGGCAGCCTGTCGTTGCCGGCGCGCTGGGTTGGTTGCGCCGCAGAGCCTGGTATATCCGGTTTGCCAATTGGGCGGCTACCCAAACAAGGTGGCAGTTAACCTATAAATTGGGCGCCGCCGCTGCCGTCGCGGGCTTTTTGTTTGCCGTATTTTTCTCTTTTATGGTATACAAAGGCGTTTTCGGCGCCCTGCCCACTTATGGCGAGTTGAGCCGGATACGCAACAACCAGGCCTCGGAAGTCTACGCAGACGACGAAGTATTGCTCGGTAAATATTATGTCGAAAACCGGGTAAACGCCTCTTTCGGCGAAATATCGCCCAATGTCATTAATGCCCTTATCGCCACCGAAGACGCCCGGTTTTTTGAACACAGCGGTATCGACCTCCGGGCCTGGGTGCGGGTGCTGGTCAAAACCATTTTGCTTTCCGACGATTCCGCAGGCGGGGGCAGCACCCTGAGCCAGCAACTGGCAAAAAACCTGTATCCGCGACGCGATTACTGGTTGTTTTCGATGCTGGTCAACAAAATAAAGGAGATGTTCGTAGCCCGCCGCCTCGAACGCATTTACACCAAAGAAGAATTGCTCAACCTCTACCTCAATACGGTTGCTTTTAGCGAAAATATTTTCGGAATAAAAGTTGCCGCCCAACGCTTTTTCGACAAATCACCCAAAGACCTCGAACTCCACGAAGCCGCCGTTTTGGTAGGTATGCTCAAAGGCCCCTCCCTGTTTAACCCCGTCAAATACCCCGACCGCTCCCTCCAGCGCCGCAATACGGTGCTCAACCAAATGGAAAAATACGGCTACATTGAGACCGCCGTTTGCGAAGCGGCCAAAACTGAACCCCTGGAAATCAAGTATTTCAAAGAAGGCAACAACCAGGGCCTGGCTACTTACTTCCGCGAACAACTGCGGCTGGAACTGGAAGAAGTGCTGAAAGACTACGAAAAACCCGACGGCAGCCCTTATAACCTTTATACCGACGGACTAAAAATCTATACTACGATAAACGGACGCATGCAGCGCTATGCCGAACAGTCTGTGCGCGATTACATGCCCGACTTGCAGCGCCGTTTTCTCGACAACTGGTCTAAAAATAAACCCTGGGAAAAAAAAGCCGTCATAGAATGGGCCATGAAACAATCGGAACGCTATAAATCGCTTAAAGCAAAGGGCTACTCCGATGCCAAAATCGAACAGATCTTCTCCAAGCCCGTCAGGATGAAACTATTCAGCTGGGATGGCGAAATCGAAAAGGAAATCAGTCCCCTCGATTCCATCAAATATTACCTGTCAATCCTCCACGCCGGATTGATTGCCGTTGAACCGCAGACCGGGCTCGTGCGAGCCTGGGTGGGCGGCATAGATCACTCATTTTTTAAATACGATCACGTCAAATCAGTCCGCCACGTAGGCTCTACAATCAAACCCGTTATCTATACGCAGGCCCTTCGCAGCGGCGTCATGCCTTGCGAGTATTTGCCCAACCAGCTCACGGCATACGAAGATTACAACGGCTGGGAACCTCGCAACGCCGACGGCGAATACGGCGGAGTCTACTCTATGGAAGGCGCATTGAGCAAATCGGTCAACACGGTTAGCGTAGCCCTCTTGATGCGCGCCGGCCTCGACGAAGTGCGCAAGTTGATACGCGACATGGGGGTGGAAAAGCGAGTGCCTGCCCACCCGTCCATTGCGCTGGGCACCGTAGAGGCCTCGCTCTACGATATGGCGCGCGTGTACAGTACTTTTGCCAACCAGGGCCGAAGGCCGGCATTGCACTACCTCGACCGGGTAGAAACCGCCGACGGCAAAGTCATCGTCAAATTTAACCGCCCTAATCCCCGCAATTTTCCGGAAATACTTACCACCGACGAATCGCTCATGGCTATTCGCATGATGAAATCGGTAGTCGACAGCGGCACAGCCCGAAGGCTGGGTTATGAGTTTGGGCTAAGGGGCAAAGTAGCCGCAAAAACAGGCACTACGCAAAACCACTCCGACGGCTGGCTGCTGGGCTTTAACGCCAGATTGGTCGTGGGCGTCTGGATAGGCGCCGAAACTCCGCTCGTCCACTTCCGCTCCATGAGCGCCGGACAGGCAGCCAATACCGCATTGCCCATCTGGGGGCGTTTTATGCGAAAAATATACAACGACGGGAATCTGGGAAATTGGCAAAACAGCTATTTCCCCCCCCTGCCCGATTCATTGGCGGCCCTCATGGCCTGCCCGCCTTTTTTCGAAGAAATGCCCGTTATAGTCGATTTGCAGGAAGGAGAAAGCCTGAATGACTGGCAAGAATTTAACCGCTTGTTTGACGAATACGATAGAGAACAACTCAAAGTGATTATGGAAGAAAATGATCGCGAAGATATGGAATCTCTATCTCAATATGCCGACAGGCTACGCCGTATCCTGGAACGCGACCTGAAACGCGACGAGCGCCGCGAAAAACGAAAAAATTTCTGGGGAAATCTGTTATTCGGCAATAAAAAGAAAGAGGAGGCGCCGACACAGGATGATGGAAATGAGTGAGGGGACTGCTGGCCACGAAAAAGTCCAACAGTCCCAAAACCCTTCCTCTATGCTTTAGAGTTCTGAATCTTATTGATCACCAGAGCGGCCTTACGCATAAAATCGTCGTGGTGTTCGGTATATTCATTATAGATCATCATCAGTCGGGCGGCATCGTAGGCAGCCGTTTTGGGCATAATCTGCCGGGCGGCGATGGGGTGCAGCCAGTACTCGAGGTTATTCGTGCGCAGGTAGGAGCGATCCAGCTCAAAATTGATCACCACCGCCAGTTTATTGAGTGAAAACAGGTAGTCGGTTTCTTTATTCAGTTCTTTCTGCAGATCGATAATATTGTACCTGCTGAAATTCACGCCCGCGCGTTCACAGAGAAACACATCGCGGCGACCGTCGAAGACAACCAAATCGCGGAAGCGGTATTTCTTCAAATTTTTCAGCAAAAAATTCTTGATCGGCATCTTGGTAGGCCGCAAATTCTGGAAAGCGAATTTGAGGTCGTTTTCTTCAAGGCGGAACGTCTCATCGTATGGTTTGCGACGGCCGGTTTTCAGGTTGACCACTTCTTTCCCCCTTCCGATAGTGTGGCCGAGTTCGTTTACTTTGGAATACACGCTTACAATGTCGATATTGGCATTGTTGCTCCAGCTTTCAATAAAGATTTTATTGGTGCCTTTTTCGAAAACGAGGAGCGTAATGTCGCTAATCGCGTAAAAATTGGGGTATCCTCCGTAAATGTTGCCGTACTTCAACTCTAAAAATGCTATACTTTCGGTGTTCACGGTTGGTGTATGTTGTTTGAATTAAAAATGTGGTGCATACTGGCTACCATATAGTGTTTCGAAGCGCAAGTTATGCAAAAAAACAATACGCCCTGCAATAGGGTTTGCAAAATTCGCACCTTTCCCGGAATAACAACGTATTTGGTTGGTTATTTTAAATCAAAAACTGGCCGTTTTCGTAAATTTTTTCGCCATTTGCCCGTATTTCGCCGCCTTTGGTCATATCGGCTATCATATCCCAATGTATGGGCGACTTATTTTTGCCGCCGGTTTGGAGATACGACTGGCCTACGGCCATATGCACGGTGCCCCCGATTTTTTCGTCAAAAAGTATATTTTTGGTAAACCGGTTGATGCCGTAGTTGGCGCCGATAGCCGCTTCTCCAAAACGCCGGGCGCCGTCGAGTTGAAAGACCTGATCGAGCAGCGCTTTGCCCTGGCGAGCCTCCCATTTTTCTATCAACCCGTCTTTTACCCATAGCGTTACACCTTCAACTTCGTGGCCCATATAGATAGCCGGGTGTGTAAAATGAATAACGCCGTTGACCGAATCTTCGACCGGCGAGGTATATACTTCTCCCGAGGGCATGTTGGTTTGGCCGTCGGAGTTAATCCAGGTACGGCCTTGTGTAGAAAACTGAATATCAATGCCGTCGCCAAGGTAATGCACTTTTTCGCAGCTATTGAGGTGGTCTACAATGCGTTGCTGCGAGCGGCGCACATTCAGCCAGCTTTGCACAGGGTCGTCGTCAAAAAGCCGGCAGGCGCCATAAACAAAGTTTTCGTATTCCTCCAACGACAATCCCGCCTCCTGGGCGCTCGCCTGTGTGGGGTACTGACACAAGTTGCGCTTGAGCGAACGCGTAGCTGTGCGCTCAAAGTATTTTTGTTGCGCCGGCTTGAGCGCCTCCTGGCGCAATTTTGATTTGGCAGGGTCTACATTTTGGTCTTCCCGCAAGTTGAAAGGCGCCCGGATGTATAAATAGGCATCAAAAGAAGCCATCGCTTCACCATATAACATGGGCACATACCCCAACTGGTCTTCGTTGCCTTCCGTGAGCAATAATCGCCCCTGTTCCCTGAATTCAAGTTCAACTTCTACTTTCGCCCCCGCCTGCAACGCTACGCGATACACCTCGCGCACTAAAGGCTCCGCCAATGTGGTCGTACGCACGTACAGGCGTTCGCCCGCTTGTACTTCCATACAATAATGCACCAGCAAATGGGCATATTTCGACAAGATGGATGGTGTCATGACTCAATGTATTAATTGGTATTTATCCACAGAACGCCCCTGGTTGGTTTAGCCAAACCTACAACCTGGAACGGACACCCCTACCCTCTTCCCACTTGCACAAAAGCGCTCCAAAGGCGGGGGGCTGCAGTTTGTTTATTTTTTATCAACTTGAGCTTGGCGGCGCGAAGGGCATCCGCTTCGCTTTTGCCTTGAATTATTTCACTATAGAAGGCAGTCATCAGCGTAGCGGTGGGTTCATCATACACCTTCCACAAGGTGCCGATAACGCTGCCGGCGCCTGCTTCAATAAACGCCCGACTCAACGATAACAAGCCTTCTCCCGTATATAGCGGGCCGGCGCCGCTCTCACAACTGCTCAAAATCACGGTATTTCCCGTTAATTTCAGCCTGATGATCTCGGCGGCATATAAAATGCCGTCTTCACCGGCATCAGCCTGGCGGGGTTGCGCAAAGGCAATACCCGATAGTGCCGGGTTGGTTGTGTATACAAAGCTATGGGTGGCCAGATGCAAATAGCGGTATTTATCCGTACGGGCTTTGAATTCGGCTTCAGCAGCCTCCCCGGCTACCATAGCCATGCTCTGCTGTTGGCCCGTAGCAAATAACCGGGCAATCCCCGTTACCTCGTCGGCTGAAAATGGCAGCGCTTGAAACTGCCGGCCATCAATGCTAACCGTACTGCGCAAATTCTCGCGAGACTGGTAGACGCTGTCAAATGCAAATTGCCGACTATCCCAAATATAACCTGAGCCGGAGGCTTCGTCAAAAACAGGGGCCATCCCCAAAAAAGCATGCTGACCAACCGGCGCCGGCGACTGCCGGTGTTGCGCATAGGCCGTGGCAGCATAATAGTACTGCACCGTATAGTCCTTTATCAGATAGTCGAGTTTGTCGAATGTAATTTTATTCTTGTTATCATCGCTTTCTACCGGCGCCGACTTCAGCAGGGTCTCAAACGGTATCTGCCACAGTATATCGTGGGGAATAACAACCAGGTGTTTTTTCTTTTTCAAAGAAGATATAACCGGCACTACAAGCTTGAGATAAAGGTTATTGCCGTAAAAAACACAATAGTCGATGTTTACTTTTTTGAGCCCCTCCAACAGTCCGTTCACCGCTGTAGTCATATCGGGAAGCCCTTGCCCGAAGTTGTATTTGGTATAGGTGCCCGCACCGGTGCCGGGCGACGGGCCTCCCTGTGCCATCAGATTCAGGATTTTGGCATTTTTGGGCTTTTTAAACCCGGCATAATCGATAGGCAGACGTTCAGCCCTGAAATCGTCATGGGTGAAGGCAAAAACGTAGTAGTTTTCGTCGCCGACAAAATATGACAGCATAGCGGTCTCCGTATTGAGCGACTGCTGTATCTGAGCGGGGTCGGCCACCTGCAATAACCAGCGCAGGCGATAGTAATCGGGCGCTACCTGACGTACTGAATCGGCAAAGTTTTGCAAGGCCTGCCGGGCGCGAGCCAATGCCAACAGACTTTCACCGTGCCGGGGAAGCAAGGCTAATTCTGATTCCCAGGTTTTTATGCCCAGCAATAGTTCTTTTTCGCGGGCGCTGAGCTGCGGATATCGATCGGCCAGCGCATCGAGCGCCAGCGCGTCGGCGCGCAGGATGAATGCTTTGCCGCGTTCTGACAAGGCAAAGGCTTCAGTGGCGTATTGCTTGTCTTCGCTGCGCTCGTATAGTAACATGGCGCTTTCAATTCCCGTAGCATAACATTGCCGACTGAGCTGAAGCAACTGCAGACGCGTATCGCTGCCGGTCAGCACGCTAAGCTGCGATTCGATAGCGGCAACAGCGTCGCGGCTGTCCTGAAGCGCCTGCTGAAAAACTTCCGCGCTGTCGGTGCGAAGCGCCAAAGCCGCCCGCAATTGGAGGGCAGTGGCCAATAACAGCCTGTCGGATACCGCCGCCCCCGGTATGCCGACGCGTTGGCTATTTACAGCTTCTTCGATACACCGGCGAGCCAGGGCCAAACTATCGAGCGAAGCATACAGACGAGCCTGGTTGATGCGCGTACGTATCGTTTCCCGGTGATAATTGCCATAGTGGGTTTGCAATACGCGAATGGCGTCGTTGTAAAAACCGATTGCCGCCTCCGGATTCTCCTTGCCGAACCACTCCCCATAAGCATTGTACAGTTGACCCGCCAACAGAAAATTGTCGTCGCCCAATGCTTTCATCAATGCCATATCCCAGTAGTCGCGGGCTTTCTCCGGATTGTTATTTTTCCAATACAACCGGCCCATATTGTAATAGGTGATGGGCACATCAGGGTGGTCTTCACCCATTTCTACCAACAATGTTTCCAGCGACTGGCTGAAGTGGTGTTCCGCCGCTTCAAATTGTCCTTTTTCAAGATAAGCTGACCCCATATAACCGTCTATCAGCGAAAAAATATGGGGGTCGTCAATAGGAAGGCGCTTGGCTTGCAACAAATAGTCGATGGCACGGTCGTAGTCGCCCATCGCCAGATAAATTGCGCCCGCACGCATGTAATTTTCTTCCTCCTCGCCGGTGAGCAACTCCTCCCTGATCTCCCGGCTGCGCTCATTGGCTTCAAGCGCGCGGCTGTAGTCGCCCGCTACCAAAAAATCGTAGCTCAACAAAAAATATGCTCTGGAAACATCGTACAATTTATCGGGATGTTCATCGATAAATTGCCGGAGGATAGCGCCGGCGCCCATCACGTCGCCGCTATCGGTAAGCGTTTGCGCCTGCTCCAGCCAGGATTGGGCAAAAAGCCCGCTATTGATAAAACAAAGCGCAGCAAAAAGGATCTTCTTCATGTGATTCAGCGAATATAAAATTTGCCGACGTGCAGGAGGTCGGAGGCGTCTTCGAGCTTCCAATAATACAACCCCGGCGTCAGCTTGCCTTCAAAACTATAGCTATTTACCGCAGTAAAAGTACTTCGGTGTATTTCTTTTTCTTTATTGGTTAAAATGATGAGCGTCAGCTCTCCTTCGGGGGCGTTTTCCCAAACAAAACGCAACTTGTGCCCAACTGCCAACGTATCGGAGTTGACGGGGGCCGTCACTGTGAAACCGCCGCTCCTCAAGGTAGAAACAATCATACCTTCCATGCTTTCCGACGGCGTGTAAAACGACGCATCAGCATATTGCGGCGCTTTCTCGCGGGGTTTTTCAGTTGGCATAGGCGTCTGCTCGTCGGGTTCGACTACTTGCCCGGGACGTTGCTCCCCGATGCTATCAACCGGCGGCTCTACATGCACAACCGGCGGGGCGACCGGTGTGGGTACCGAAAGCCGGTAGGCCAACCAGGACAGAGCCACGAGAACTGCCGCGGCAGCGGCGCGCACTACCCAGAGTCGACGCACAACAGCCTGCGGCCGCCGTAACTCCCCCAACTGACTATAATCAGCATCCGCTATTATCGCATACAGGTCAAGCGCCTGCGAATGACAAGACGAACATTGTTCGATGTGCCGCACAATAACCGGCGGCAGTTTATCGACCGCGTTTTGCCTGAGCGCCTCGGCATAGCGGGCTATGCCTTCGTCTGTGAGATGTCCGTGCTGATCAAAATAGTTCAACGCCATTTGTTTTTTCAAATGTATATGCATTAACGGCGGTAAACCGGATTTTCTTTTTAAGTATTAACATTTTCCGATCTGGACTGCTCAAAAAACAGGCGCAACAAGATCTTCAGCGTCTCGCGGTCGTAGGCCGATACCGGCGGATCGCCGTTGAGCAATCCAATGAGACGGTCAGCGAGTTGCTGTACCCATTTGCGCAGCGAATCGGCGTCGGTATCGCGCGATTCAAGGAAATTGAACAAATTGACTATTATCCCGTAAACCTCTTTGTCCGACAAGTGATCGTACGCTTCAAAAAAATACTGCCTGACCGCCTCAATGGCAGCCTGGGTGCGGGGATTGTCAAAAAAACGAATATCCGGCATCGAGAGAATAAAGCGCACAAACAGTTTGAGGCACAACTCCGACTTGGGGCGCTTACCCTCCAACCCCCGAAAAAAGCCTTCCAGCCGGTGCAATTCATCGCGAATGGCCATCTGCTCGAAAGCGCTTGCCGCGTTGTCGCCGGCAAACTGAAGCAATTCATCTGACAACATGCGAGGTTGTCGCTTGCGGCTGCGAGCTATTTCCAGACAAGCGTTGTATACCACTTTTGAAAAATAAGTGCGCAGGTATACGCTGCCATTGTATTGCGCTTTGATGCGCTCCAGTTTTTTTTCCCAGAGCTGAAGATTGATCTCCTGTACGATTTCTTCTTTTTCTTCAAATGCAAAAAATCCGCGAGCGGCAAAACGCGCAACAGTAGCTTCAATAATAAATTGATAATGAGACAATAAGCGATCAGGCGCTTGTTGCAACCATTCCACTTCTTTAACCTGTAAATCTTTGTCTGCGCTTTGCATTTGTTAAAAAAACATTAAAAACCGGTCAATTTGTCCGGGCTGCCTAATAGGATGCATAAAAGTAGGCGAATGTAACAAAAACAAAACAATATCAAAATCATCGGACATGAGAAGCGCTGTAATTTTTGCCGCACTCGCGATCATAGGCCTCTCCGCCTGTAGTCGCAACTACTACCAAACCGGTAATTACGATTATTTTGCCGCTCAGCATCGCACGATAGCTATACTGCCCGTTCAAACAGTGACCTACGGTCGCCTGCGCGATCGCCCCACCGAAGAACAACTGCGCGCCATTGAGGAAGCCGAAAGCCGCGCTTTCCAAATGTCGCTATACGCCGAATTGGCCCAACGCAGCGGCCGGGAATACGACGATATCGGCGTTTCTATCCAACATTACAATCAAACCAACCGCAGGCTGCAAGATGCCGGTATCGATATCCGCCAATCATGGGATCTCGACCCCCGACAACTCGCCGATATTCTGGGCGTAGACGCCGTTGTGCAGACTACGGTCGCCAAAGAACATTACCTGACCGACCTGGAGTCTTTCGGCCTCGGCCTGGCTACTACTTTCGCTATCTTGTTCTCTAATAACCCCTGGTGGATTTTCCTGCCCGATAACCGCACCAGCGAGGTGAGAACAACCTGCGCTATTATCGACGGTCGCGAGGGCGTTACCATCTGGGCCACCGACCGCAACCAGGCTACCTACTGGAACCGCTCACACCAGGAAGTTATTGAGAATATTACCCGCAGCCTGGCCAGAAGGTTCCCTTATCGAAATCAATAAATGCCAGGGGGCGCCCACGGCTCGTTTAGCTTTACTAAGGAGCGCCATGGGTTAGTTTAGCTGTACAACGATGCTCCAATGGCTTGTTTGGCAATAGGGCTTAGTTATAAAAACTAAACAGGGAAGTTCCGTGGTCAAGCAAAACAGCGAAGCTATAACCCCTCATACCCCCTCATTAACACTCATCAACCCTCATCAATATGACCCGACACACATTCCTCATCCTCTCGGCACTGCTGTGCCTGAACATCCAGGTATTAACCGCTCAACGCGCCAAATTTGACATAGGCGTAGGCGTAGGCGTAATACCAACATTCCTCAAAGATCAGGGAAAAACGCTGACTCCGCCCATTTCAGCATCCCTGGATGTGCTCGTCAACAACCATTTCAGCATAGGATTTGCGATCGGAGCTTCTGACACGGAAGCCCGCACAAGTTACGGCCCCGAAGGCAAGATATTGCACTGGAAAAACAGCTACTCCTGGATGGGCGTTCGCCTGCTGGCTCATACCAACCGCCTCGATCGATGGGATATTTACGGCGGCTTCTCGCTGGGTTATGGCATCAGCAGACTCCGTATGCTGGAAGGAAATTGGGACGACCTCGCCGCTCACAAACGCCTTAAACCGGTTTCAGGCGACCTGGCACTGACCGCCACAGTGGGTGCGCGCCACCAAATATACGGCAGCTGGTGGGCCTTCGGCGAACTCGGCCTCGGCGCATCATTGCTCACCGCCGGTATCTCATGGCGAATAAAGTAGAACAACACTATCTGAATGTTGAATGTTGAATTATTAATAATTGACTACCAATTAATTAAATATTCAACATTCAACATTAATTTCCAATTCTATCTACCAACCTCCGTATCAAATCTGCGTCTTTTTTCAAATCAAATAAAAAGCCGTTAACGACCACAGCTTCAATGCGATCGCCTTTTTTCAACAACAACGAAGCATTACTGCCGATTGAAACGCGGGTGTCATCCGACTTGTCGGGCGCCAGTAGCTTAAAGGGGAAATGATCCATTTTATCGCGAGCTGGTAAATCGCGCAAACGTATGCCGGTGTACCCTTGCCGCAACAAATCGAGCGGATCGAGATTTTTGATCTCGCCGGCGTTGCCCAGTACCCGGCTGTATATTTTGCCGGGAACGGCCCGGTACCCCCTGCCGTCAAATTCATCATAAGCAAAAAATACCGACAGATCGCCCAACTCGCTGATCTCGGCCCGGTAGTAGTAATCGCGGTTTTTGTCGACATCCACTTCCCGGCGCTGAAAAGCGACATCTACCAGATAGCTTTCGCCCTTGAAGTCGATTTCCACTTCGCGCAAAATGAGATCGTGGAATGAACCGCTTTCGTTAAAAGGTATTTGCTCGTAAGCGGCCGGTTCCGTACCCCGGTATTCTTGCCGGGCAATAGCGTCGAGCGCGGCGAGCAGCAGCACAAAATGCACTTTGCGAATATATTGCTTTTCAGGATCCTTGGGCATTCCCCCGCATTCAATGAGAATTGTGCTGGTGCCCCATTTTTGAATATTGTCGCCAAAAGCCCGGGGTTCGAATTCATCGTCGTAACGGCCTATTTGCCCCGGCAGGTAAGATTGCACCAGGCCGTTCATCCACCCGATAAGCCGCATGGCGTTGCCGCGCACCTCGTTGACATCTTTGGCTTCGTTGTATGCCGGAGCGAGAAACGACATGGTTGCCGTCTTCGGATTTTTGCCGGCAGCGTAATACCTGTTCTGGTCGTGCAGGTTGAACCCCCAATGGGCATCGAGTTCGTCGCGGGTTTGTTTAAGCAACTGTGATTCCGGACATTGCAGGCGCAGCGCGTCGCGGTTGAGGTCAATTCCCAGGGCATTGCGCCGGGTATAGCGCTCGGCGCCGTCTGGGTTGAGCATGGGCAACGCCACAATGGTCAGCTCGCCGAGCAAACGCCTGCGAAGATCGTTGAATTCATCGTCGGCGCTCAAAAAACGGAAAATATCGAGCAAAGCCATAGTGGCCGTTGATTCATCGCCGTGCATTTGCGACCACAACAGTACTTTTACAGGCCCCTGACCGGCCTGCACCCGGTAAATCGGCCGGTTTTCAATGGAACGACCGGCTTCAAATACTTTGAATGGCGCTCCCAACTTTTGCAATAGCGGAACGATATCGGCATTTTTGAAACGCCGCTGCCGAATGGCAGGCTCTTTGTAGCGATCGTATTTTTCAAATAATGCCTGGTATGCCGCATAGCCGCCCGCCAAGGGCGCCTGCCTGGGCTGCTGCAAGTGCTCCCGCCGGCTTACCTGCTGCGAGTATACTTGTTCCTGCTCGCCCGCACTCGCCGGCTGAGTGCAGGAAGGGAGTTGACCCAATGTCATTAACACTAAGAAAAACAACAAAAAACGCATAATGAAAAATTTTCAAAAATATTCAATGCTAGATAGTTAACACCAAATATATCAATCAAACATCCAGCATCAAACATTCAACATTAAAACTGAATTCCCTCTACAAATCGCCAGGGGTCGAGTTGCTGGAGGTCTATGTGAAACGCAATACGCGACCAATAATTGCCGCGTTCGGCGTAGCGATCCTGAATGTTTTGCGAGTTGAGCAGCGGAAAATACAATCCCACGGCGCCGCCGAGCCACTCTACCATCAAACCGCCGCTCCACATGAGTTGATCGCTGAAGGTGTCGTCGCGACCTGTGGGCTGCGCATTATCAAAATAGCCGATATCAAAATACGGTTTTACAGGCAATTTGCGCCACAAATCCGCTTTAAAATTTAGCGCAGCTATAAAACTATTGCTGCGCCCCAGGCCAAATCCCTGACCGATGACGTTTTTCATGCCCCCGTCACGGATACTGATCTGTTGTGACCAAATGCCTTCCGGTTCATTGCGCCCGAAGTAGTAATCGTCGAAGCGATAGTCATTGTACCCTTGCGATACCAGGTTGAACGCCCCCGGGTAAAATGCACCGGCATTGCGACGGGTATTGTCGAGAAAACCGCCCACAAAACAGCGAATATGAAGCCCCCTCCGGGGAGCATATGTAAGCCGCCCCGCCCATTCAAAGGATGCTTTGAGATAGCGCTGGCTCCCTGAAACGTCCTTGTAGCGCTGGCGCTCCAACGCTACCCGGTAGCGATAGGGATATAAAGCCCCCCTGTTTTCTCCATTATAGCTCAATTCGTGAACGTAGTCGGTAAACCATTCTTTACCGGTGTAGTTCCCCATTAGATTAAACTGCGCTTCTTCTCTGTTAAGCACAATGGTTCGCCATGTCAGGTTTTGATAAAAATGACTTGCCGGCGATTTGCCCAATTCCAGGCGAACAAAAGGCGTAGCCCGCAGATAGCCCAATTGGTAGTCAAACCTGTCGTTGCTGTTGTAGCGAAAATGGCGCAGCCCGGCGCCGAGGGTGACTTTATGTACAATATGCCCCGCTGGATAAAAATGGTACATCGCCCGCCCTACCCCGCTTATTGTTCTACTGCCAATGGCATACATGGGCGCCAGTTCCCATTCAAAGCGACGCGACAACACGCTGTGATTGAAAAATACAAGCCCAAGCATGGTTTTGTCATAGTGGTTCCAGGTCAGCGCGGGAAAAAGGAATAAATCGGTGCGGCGGTCGTTTTCGGGGCCGGGAACAAGGCGCAGCGACAGGGGTTCTACCTTGCGCAACAGCCCGGTTCGGCGCATCTGGTTGTTTTTGCGATAAAAATCGAGCGTGATCCGATCGCGATCGAGCATAATTTGCCGGAAATCGCTTCCCGGCAATACTACTGTTGCTGTGCCCTCGAAACCTTCCAGCCACTGCGAAAAAACGGCGAGGCTGTCTTTGTCTTTCACTGCGGTGAGCTGTATAGGGCCGGCAATACGCCCGGCATTTTTAATTTTCACCAATATTGAATCGCCTTTGGCGTGCGCGCCGACCAGCTTATAGTCCATTCGCTTGTTGGAAAATAGCAATCCGTCAAAAAGCCAGTCCAGTTTTCTGCCGGTAGCCAATTCCCAATGAGCGCGAAAATCGGCAGGTTGCGGATGTTTAAACTGCCATTTGCGATAATAGTCCCGCATCGCCTCGTCGAAACGCTGGGCGCCGAGGTAGCTTTCCAGGTAGCGCAAAGCGGCTGCTGGTTTGGCATAGGCGCCCAGAAAATAGTTGACCCGGCTCAAATCGGCAGAACTCGTCTCCGGCGCCTGATCAATACGGCGCCTGCATTGGTACAAATAGGCCAGTTCGCCAAGGTCGTATGCGCTGCCGCCGGTAACAAACCGGGGCAAACCGGAAAATTCACCGCCATCGCCATAATACTTTCGCATGTAGCGTTCTTCGTAATAGGTATTGACGCCCTCGTCGAGCCAGGCGTGGTCGCGTTCGTTGCTCGCGATGATGCCGTAAAACCAGTTGTGGCCCACTTCATGTGTAATGACTTCATCGAGCGATGATGCGTTGCCTGACGTGCTGATCACTGTGATCATCGGATATTCCATACCGCCTCCGGCGCTGAGCGCGCTTTGTACGGCAGTTGCCTGCGGCCAGGGATATTCGCCCACCAGTTCAGAATAAAATTGCACGGCGCGATTTACGTAGCTGATGGCATTTTTCCACAACTGCTCTTCTGTGCGGGTAAACATCACCCAGGTATCTATCTTCCGCCCAGAGGGCATTTCCACTTCTCCGCGCTGCACGCGAAAGCGCTTATCGGCAAACCAGGCAAAATCGTGCACGTTTTCCGCCAGAAAACGAATAGTCTTGGCGTTTTTGGAAGAAATCGGAAAGGTATCCCGATCGGCGTGATCAGCGGTAAAGCTGTCCATCATAACCCGCGTTTCGGCAACCCTGCGCTCGAGAAAATCCCGCTCGCTTTCCGTCTGCAATTCACCCGTAGCGCCAACTACGTAATTTTCAGGCAGCGTAAGACTCACGTCAAATGAACCGAATTCGGAATAAAACTCTCCCATGTCGAGGTAGGGCATGTGATGCCAGCCATCCTTGTCGTATACCGCCGGCTTGGGATACCACTGGGTGGCCTGATAAGACTGCCCAACATGCCCCAATCGCGAAAAGGAAGCCGGGAATTGAAGCACAAACGGCGTTCCTATGGTAAATTCCCCCTCCGGTAGCAGCGGCGCTGGCAGCCTTATTATTGCAATGTCAGGATGCTCAGGCTCGTATCGCCATTCTACAGCCTGATTATTAGCTTTAAAGTCGAGATTGCTCAAACCGCCCAATTCGCTATCTTTGGCAAAATAAAAGCGCGTATTGCCCGCTTCGAGCTGCTGCCGGCCAAAAGCCGTATTGCGCCGCTGATAGGCATTGGGCCACAGGTGCATGTATATTTCGCGAAGCGTATCCGGCGAATGATTGATATACCGAATTTCAATGGCCCCGCTTAGCCGGTGCTGCACATCATCGAGCGATGCGGTGATTCGGTAGTGAACTTCCTGCTGAAAATACGGCTTTTGCGCCAACCCCGCCTGCAAGTTCATTGCTATTACAGGCACAAGTATTATTTTCAGCAGCGGATTCGCAGCTAATGCGTAGTATTTCATTTGTAAAGATTAAAACTCCATGGGTAAAATTACTATTCCCTTATGGGTCTTCCCACTGATGGGACTTTGTTTTTTGGCAATCAGGCCCATTAATGCGCAAAAAACTGAAAATCAATATTTTCCAATGTCATGGAGAGGAAATTGGACAGGCACGCTTGAAATTTACGCCGTTACGGGCAAAGTGATGGAGGTCCCCATGCAGCTCCGCATTCAGCCTACCGAAGACAGCTTGCGTTTCCAAATGCATATTGTCTATGGGGTAGATACGGTGGCCGGACTCAGGCCGTACGAACTGGTCATCGTCGATCCCGGTAAAGGATTATACGCTATTGACGAAAAAAATTCGATAGTCATGGAATCTTACCTGCTGGGGGGCAAATTATACAATCGCTTCGAGGTGCAAGGGAATCTGCTGCTCAGTACCACCGAGCTGATCGGCGATAAACTGGAGTTCGAAGTCATTTCCGGCAACATGGCGCCGGTGAGTATTACCGGCGGCAAAGCAGAAACGGATGAAATCCCTCCCGTAAAGGCCTATCCAGTCGTAACGAGACAATGGGCCTTGTTACAGCGCCGGTAATCGACGCATTACCGTACATGCAACACCTGGTCTTCCTCCAGGATAGGCATGCGTTTAAACCGCAATAACAACTGTACCGTAGCCAGCACGTCTTTTTCGCAATACAGGGAGAGCCGGTCGAAATCGCGCTCTTCCCAGAAAACGCGCCCCACGTCGCTGCCGTCAATGTCGTCTTTGGGAGAAGGAAAGCGAAGCAGTGCCGCCAGCAATTTCAGCGAAGTGAAATTTTTTGAATCGCCAAATTTCCACAGCTCCATCGTGTCGAGCAGGTGCCTGGTCTCCCAGGGCTTTTTGCCCGCCAGATTGAGCATGGCGGGCAAAGGAAGTTGATTCACTACCATGCGCCTGCAAATGTAGGGAATGTCAAACTCACGGATGTTGTGCCCGCAAATGAAATATTTGCCGGGATCATTGTAATGCTGTTGTAGCATTTGCGAAAAATCCTGCAATATCTGGCTTTCATCATCGCCGATAAAAGACTTCAGGCGCACACGCAAACGCTTGTCATCGGCATTGCGATAAGCAATACCTACCGAAATACAGGCAATTTTGCCAAACTCGGCGTAAATCGCCGCCCGCTGCTCGTAATATGCCGCTATCTCGTCTTCTTCCATCTCTTCCTGGCGTTTGAGCAACTGCCGGCTTTTATAATGCCACATTTCCTGCATGTCTTCTTCCAACTCTTCATAAGTCGGATGAGCCGATACCGTTTCAATATCCAGAAACAAAACGTGGGCAATATCTATATGATCTACCATAAAAATTGGTTTAAAATGGCTGATAGTGGGCAATTTAGAAAAAAAACACTGGTAAAAATCAAGGTGGGACATACAATTTTTTAAAACGGCCTGCCGTTCAATAGTCGCAAGTAATTCATGCTTTGTTAACCAATTTAATTAAGATATGATACCTAACAGTGGTAGCACCAATCCTATTCCTCCCAGCTCTCCCAACAAAGGAGACAACTCCAAGCAAAAGCTGATCGCTATTGCAGCAGTAATCGTGGTTGCCCTGCTGGCCGTCAACGCTTTCCTGCTCATTAGCTATAACAAACGCGGTAAGTTGAATACCGAACTGACTTCGCAACTGGACGAGACCGAAAAGCTCAAGCAAGATCTGGAAAAACAGTATTACGAAGCCGTTACCGAACTCGAGTCGATGCGCGGCAGCAACGAAGAACTGAATGCGCTGATCGAAACGCAAAAGCAGGAACTCGCCGCTCAGAAAGGCAAAATTGACCAGCTCCTGGCCAACAAAGGCAGCCTGGATAAAGCCCGCAAGGAAATCTCCAACCTCAAGTCGCAGGTTCAGCAATACCTGGCGGAAATCAACCAACTCCGCGAACAAAACCAATTGCTGACCGACGATAATACCCGGTTGAAGGATGAGAACACCAATCTCGCGACCACCCTGGAAACAGAGAAAATGACCACCGCCCAACTCAGCTCCGATAAAGCCGTGCTGGTGAGCGAAAGAGAAGAGCTCTCGAAAAAAGTGAGCATCGCTTCTGTTGTAAAAGTTAACGATATCCAGGTTGTCGGCCAGAAATTGCGCAAAAGCGGCAAATCTGTATCCCGCAAAAATGCCAGCAATATCGATCAACTGAATATCTGCTTTAATACTACCGACAACCAGGTGGTGGCAGAAGGCCAGGAAGCTTTTTATATCCGCATCGTCAACCCGCTTGGCGAAACCCTGGCCGTTGAAGAAATGGGCTCGGGCGTACTCACCAATAGCGCCAACGGCGAACAGGTACGATATACCCAGGTAAAAGAAATCAACTACAACCGCGATGCCAACCGCTATTGCGTGAACTGGGCGCCCAATAACCAGGAATTCCAAAAAGGTAGCTACGAAATCGAAATCTACAACAAAGGCTACCTCGCAGGCAAATCAACCTTTACGCTGAAATAACAACTTTCGGCAAGTCTTTTTGTGAACAACACTTCGGCCGCCTTCCAATGAGGGCGGCCGTTTTTTTGTTGTAAGTCCTCTGTTAATCCCTGACTGCCCCCCCC
>JRYG01004123.1_pt1 | contig 18130 bp, 18 predicted proteins | sample 235341 | NCBI WGS metagenome assembly JRYG01 (sample SAMN03074218, study PRJNA261478) | activated sludge metagenome | biome: Wastewater Treatment Plant; feature: Wastewater; material: Activated sludge; isolation source: activated biomass of a wastewater treatment plant treating hydrocarbon... ... | reverse complement strand
ATTGGCCGAACCGCAAAGCCCTACCGACCCGCAAACCTGCGCTGCTATGTCGGAGATGATGTCGCCGTACAAATTGAGCGTTACGATCACATCGAATTGCTCAGGGCGGTCGGCCAGCCAGGCCGAGCCGATGTCAATAATAAAATGGTTGGTTTCAATATCGGGATATTCGGCGGCTATTTCATCAAAAACGCGGTGAAACAGGCCGTCGGTGAGCTTCATGATGTTGTCTTTTGTCATGCAGGTGACCTTTTTCCTGCCGTATGCTTTGGCATATTCAAAGGCGTAGCGTATCACGCGTTCACAGCCGGGGCGGCTAATAACTTTAAGGCATTGCACTACTTCCCCCGTTTGCTGATGTTCTATACCTGCATAGAGATCTTCTTCGTTTTCGCGAATAATGACCAGGTCCATATTCGAAAAATGACTTTCAACAAAAGGCGTGAGTGCCTGACAAGGGCGCACATTGGCAAACAAACCCAGCGTTTTGCGAAGGGTTACGTTCAGGCTTTTGTAACCGCCGCCTTGCGGTGTTGTGATGGGGGCTTTAAGCAACACTTTGTTGCGGCGCAAAATATCCCAGGCGTCGGTAGTGATGCCCGAGGAAAAACCCTGCCGGTAAACGGCTTCGCCAATTTGAATTTCTTCATAGGATAACTCGGCGCCGGCAGCTTTCAGAATAGCCAGTGTGGCATCCATGATTTCTCCGCCGATACCGTCGCCTTTTGCGATGGTGACTGTTGTCGTTTTGGGGCTCAACCCCGTTGTTTTTTCCAGTGGTGACGTTGTTGGTTGCATGAACTTGATTTTAATTTGGTAGTATTACTTTCAAATAGGATAGAACAACTATTTGCAATTTGTGTTCATCCGAGCCAAACATCCTGAAAATCCTTGCGTTTAATTTGAAAAACACCGAACTTTATAAGCGCACAAGATGGAAGAGCTATTTATAGATAGATTGTTTCAATCCCATAAATCGGCAGGGCAAATCCCCTCCCCGAAGATTGTATGTAACTGGTTAAACGGCTTGCTCAAGCTACTCTTCCCGGAGTTGGCCGATCAGCGTTATCGCAATAAAAGAGAGTTTGAGCAACAATACCAAAGCGTACGGCTGGAGTTGTTTCACATCCTTGAAACGATGCAATCCCAATTGCCGGCGCCGGCGGAAGTCATTGAACAAGCTTTCCAGGACCGGCTGCCCGAGGTGCACAGCCTGTTGCTCAAAGATGCCCAGGCTATCCTCGACGGCGACCCAGCCGCCGTGAGTTTAACGGAGGTTATCAGAACCTATCCCGGCTTTTTTGCTATTGCCGTATACCGGCTGGCGCACGAGTTTTATGCGCTTAAAGTCCCGCTTATCCCCCGCATTCTTACCGAACATGCCCACGGGCTCACCGGCATCGATATTCACCCCGGGGCCAGTATTGGCGAGCGATTTTGCATCGACCACGGCACCGGTGTGGTAATCGGCGAAACAGTGATTATCGGCAATGGGGTAAAGATATACCAGGGAGTGACGCTCGGCGCCCTAAGCGTTAAAAAGGAAATGGCCCAAACCAAACGCCACCCTACTATTGAAGATGGGGTGGTGATATATTCGGGGGCTACTATACTGGGGGGGGATACTGTCATAGGTCGCAACAGTATTGTAGGCGGCAACACCTGGATTACCAGCAGTCTGCCCCCCAATTCGCGTTTATATTATCAACAGGAAGACATAAAAACAACTTCGCTCTGATGGCCACTATTCTAGATCTCGTGGGCAATACGCCGCTGGTTGAAATCCGGCAGGTGATCCAAAAACCCGGTGTACAGGTATTTGGAAAATTAGAAGGCAATAACCCCGGCGGCAGCGTAAAAGACAGAGCCGCCTATGGCATGATCAAAGGCGCCCTTGATCGCGGAGAAATCCAGCCGGGCATGAAACTAATTGAAGCTACCAGTGGTAATACCGGTATTGCGCTGGCCATGATAGCTCGGATGTTCGGCCTGAATATTACACTGATCATGCCGGATAATTCGACGCTGGAACGCGTACAAACGATGCGGGCCTACGGTGCAGAGGTGATTCTCACACCGGCCGCTGCCGGCGGTATCGAGTATTCACGCGAGTATGCCGACGAATTAGTGGCCCAAGGCGGCTATTTCATGCTCAACCAATTTGCCAATGCCGACAACTGGGGCATGCACTATCGCACTACCGGGCCCGAAATTTGGCGCGATACAGCTGGGAAGGTAACGCATTTCGTATCGTCAATGGGCACCACCGGCACTATCATGGGCGTTTCGCGTTACCTCAAGGAACAAAACCCGGCAGTACAAATTGTCGGAGTACAACCTACCGATGGCTCCAGTATTCCGGGCATCCGGCGTTGGTCGCCCGAGTTTTTGCCCAAAATCTTTGACCCCCAACGCGTTGATCGCGTCATCGATGTGTCGCAAGTTGAAGCTACTGCCATGATGCGCCGCCTGGCCAAAGAAGACGCCGTTTTTGCCGGCATGAGCAGCGGAGGCGCCGTGGCCGCCGCAGCGAAGCTGGCACAGGAATTAGATGAAGGGCTTATCGTTTGTATTATTTGCGATCGCGGCGACCGGTATCTGTCGGCGGGGATTTTTGAGGAGTAGCAACCGGCAACTCAACGTTAATCTGCCTGGCCAGCAGTACCGGTAACTCAATCGTATTTTCACGCACCTGGATGGCGACTTTTTCGGCCGTTTGTTGGGTCAATATCACTTCTTCACCCGGCAGCAATTTGTACTGCCAAAGCCATGCCGTGGCTTGATCGCTGATTTGAGAACCGGCGATAAGCGCTTTTTGTCCGGGCTCAAGCCTGACAAGCGAAAAATCGGGCTGCCCGTTTTTTGCCGGAATGGGTTCGCCGTGAGGATCGAGTTGGGGATAACCCAGGGTAATTTCCACTTCGTCCAATAATTCTTCCGACAATAAATGTTCGAAATATTCGGCTTCGTCGTGTACTTGTTCGCCGCTGAGTCCCACCTGATCGGCAAGGTAGGTCTCCCAGAGCCGGTGCGCCCTTACAAGCCGGCGCGCGGCTGTCAGTCCCGTAGCCGTCAATTCCATTTTTTCTTTGTTGAATAAATTTCGCTCGGATAAAATGGCCAGCCTCCTCCTGATTTTAAGCGCGTTCCACCCCAGCTGGCGAGCCAGATTTTCTTCTTGTAATCTGTTATCTTGTTGTAAGTGAAAAGCTTGTTTGAGCAAATCTTCGATCTCAATACGACGTTTCAACCTGAGCTTTCGCCAATAGCGGAATAATAAGCCCTTCTCGGGAGCAAACCCTACCGCAAGCAAATAACACAACGTAGCTACAACCGCCATAGCAGGCCCCGGCGTTGTCTCGAATATTATGGCCGCCAGCAGGCCGATTACTGCCGAGGCCAGCCCTACTCCCGCGGCAATGAGCAATACGCTCTGCAGCCGGTTTGACAAAAGAAGCNNTAAGAAGCGCCGTGGAAGCCGGCGTTATTAACATGGCGACAACCAGAATAACGCCCACCGTTTGCAGTGCCGCTACTACGGCAAAAGACAACAGCAACATCAGGAAGTAATGAATCATCTTGACAGAAATGCCCATCGTTTCTGCAATCACAGGCTGAAAAGTGGTGGCAAACAAATAACGGTACAAGACGATAATACTGGCAATAACGTATACCGTAATACCGGCGGTAAGGTACAGATCGGCGTCAGCCACGCCCAATACATTGCCAAACAAGAAGTCTTTGAGGTCGAGATGTACGCCTTCGTTACGGCTGATCCAGGAAATACCCATGACGCCGATCGAAAACATGGCGGTGAATACAATGCCCACCGCCGCGTCGCTTTTTGTTTTTACCTGCTGTTGTATCCAGGTAATAGCCACTGCAGCTACCAGCCCCGCTATTACTGCGCCCACAAAAAATCCCATGGCGCTATACCCCACAATCATAAAGGCAAATACGACGCCAGGTAAAATGGCGTGCGACAAGGCATCGCCAACCATCGACATATTGCGCAGCACGATGAAACATCCCAAAACGCCGCACATCAACCCTACAAGTGATGAGGCTATTAAGGCTCTGATAGCCCATTCCTGCTGTAATACGCTTAATACGGTATCCATAACCTGCTAATCTTTTCAGGATACAAATATAATTAAATTTTTAATTAATTAAAATATATTTTTAGATTAATCTAAATTTCGTAATCATTTCCCAACTGCAGAATATCTTTTACAAGCGCTTCAAAATCAGGTTTCATGCTGCGGTGATTGACATTAGCTACCCGGATAACATAATGGCCGTTGATCAGGGAATAAGAGGGCGCCGCCAAGCCGCGTTCCTGGAGTTGCATCAGAATTTCTTTATTGACAAAGTTGAGTTGTTCAGATGAAAGTCCGCCAGGATTGTAGCGAAAGCACACAATATTCATAGACACGGGGGCCATCAACTCCAGTTTGGGTTCTTGTTCGATTAATTCAGCCAGATAGTATGCCTGGGCGATATTCTGGCGCACGATACGGGCGAATTTGCCGGCGCCGTGTTCTTTCAGAGACATCCAAACTTTCAGGGCTTTGAAGCCCCTCGACAATTCCATGCCATAATTGCCAAATGGGTCGGGCCCGGCAGCGAGTCCGCGCTCATGACTGAGCAGATAGTTGGGCTGAGCGGCAAAAGCCTTGCGGTGCAGTTCGGCATCTTTTATCAATACGCAGCCTACTTCGTAAGGCATACAAATCCATTTATGCAGGTCGAAGGCAACGCTGTCGGCCTGCTCGATGGGCGCCAGGGCCTGCCGGTATTCGGGTACGAGTTTGGCCAGGGCGCCAAAAGCGCCGTCAACGTGGAACCAGAGTTGTTCCTGCCGGCAGACTGCAAGTATATCTGCCAATGGGTCGATAGCGCCGGTATTAACCGTGCCTGCATTGCCGACTACGCAAAATGGCGCCAGCCCTGCCTCCCGGTCGGAGGCGATCATGCTCCGCAAAGCGGTTACGTCCATCCGAAAATCGGCGCCTACCGGCGCCTGCCTCACCGCTTCGCTGCCCAATCCGATTACCTCCGCGGCTTTCTGGATGCAGACATGCGCTTCCGAAGAGGCATACAACACCAATTGAGCGGGCACGCCCTTCAGGCCGGCCGCTCTTATGCGGTCATCAAAGGCATTGCGCGCCACAATAATCGCTGTAAAATTGGCCAGGGTGCCACCGCTCACCAATATGCCGCTCGCATCAGCCGGGTATTGCAACATAGCTTTGCACCAGTCGAGCACTTGCTGTTCCACATACATCGCGGCATGATCGCCAATGGCCACATTGGGGTTCATGCCGGCGGCGAGCATCTCGGCCAGCATCGCAAAAGGCGTGCCGCCACCCTGCACCCACGACCAAAAGCGGGGGTGGATGTTGCCCTTGGGATAAGGCAAAATATGGGTTTTAAACTCCTCATACACTTCCCCTGGCGCTTCCGGATGATCAGGCAACGGAACATTTAACGCATTTTTAGTCGATGCCGGAGTAGGGCGCCACACCGGCCTTTCGCCCACATGCTGAAGGTAATCCATCATATCGTCAATCATCTGATGGCCCAGGCGGCGCATATCATCCCAGTCAAGCGGATCGAGGCTTTCTTCGTTTTGCAGAATGCGGTGGTAGTCGAGCATTGCGTCGTGGAGTGGTTAAGCGGCAAAGATAGATGTATTTGTATTTTGCTGCATTCAGACTATTGTTGATGAGGAGCGAATAACCAGCATATTCGTAGTTGGTAACGAACACTATCCTGTAAATCCCTAATATCTTTGTATACCTTTACCCCCATGACCCACTACCCCACAACTTTCGAAATCCTGTTGGAAGACGACTGGCTGGTAGCCGTCAACAAACCCAGCGGCATTCTGGTGCACCGCACGGGCATCAGCGAGGATACGGTGTTTGTGTTGCAACTGCTGCGCAATCAACTGGGTATGCGGGTGTATCCCATTCACCGGCTCGACAGAGGCACCTCAGGGGTCTTGCTCTTTGCCAAATCCCCGGAAAGCGCAGCAGAACTGAATGCGCTGTTTCGTGGAAAGTCCGTGGAGAAGGAATATACCGGTATTGTAAGGGGGTTTATCGATGAGACGGGCGTTATTGATCACCCCATCGTAGATTACCCTGGTGCGGCAGGACAGGAAGCCCTGACTACTTATCGCCGGCTGGCACAGGTAGAGTTGCCCGTCGCAGTGGGCCGTTACCCTACGGCGCGATATTCACTGGTGGCCATCAGCCCGCAAACCGGCCGTTGGCGGCAAATCAGAAAGCATTTTTCGCATATCCGCCACCCGATTATCGGCGATAAAAAACACGGCGATTTGCATCATAATAAGTATTTCAGTGAAACACTGGGCATCCACCGCTTATTGTTGCATGCTCACCGACTCCGGTTTACCCATCCTTATACCGGGCAAGACCTTGAAATCACAGCCTCCTGGGATGAGGCTTTTGCGACAGCAGCAGCGATTTTTGAGTAGCTTAGAATAGAGCAATATCACAGCTTTATCTCAACACCAGGCACACCGGCGTCTTTACTTCCGTCTCCCGCACAAATTGGAGCAAGCCATCTTCGCCGATGTTGAACAATACGAGGTTGTCGGTATTTTGATTGGCAACCAACAGGTAGCGCCCGTCGGGACTGATGGCGAAATTGCGCGGAAATTCGCCTTTAACTGATTGGTGGCCAATAGGTTGTAGGCGTCCGTCGTTGGGGTTTACCGAAAAAATCGCCAGGCTGTTGTGCCCGCGATTTGAGGCATATACATATCGCCCGTCAGCACTGAGATGAATATCGGCACACCAGTTTTTACCGGTGTAATCGGCAGGCAGGGTAGTTATGTTTTGCCCGGGACGCAAAGAGCCGTTGGGTTCTACCGATAAAACGGTCACCGTAGCGTTGAGTTCGTTGATCACATATGCCATTGGGTAGGCGGGGTGGAAAACCAGGTGGCGCGGCCCGGCGCCGGGAGTCAGACGGGTCTGGAGGCTATCGGGCAGCAGGTCGAGGCGGCGTTGTTCGCGATTGATGCTGTAAGCGAAAATGCGGTCGGCGCCTTTGTCGGGCACATACAGGAACCGCCCGTCGACGCTGGGCGCCACCTGGTGAGGGTGCGAAGCCTCCTGCTCCGGGTTGGGGCCCGTGCCGGTTTGTGTAACGACATGGCAAGCGGGCGACAGCCGTCCATCGGATTCAAGGGGGTACATGGCCACAACGCCGCCTACATAGTTAGCTACAAATACAAATTGCCCCTCCTGATCTACAGCCACATGGCAGGGCGCAAATCCAAACGTGGATTGGCGGCTCAACAGCTTGTAACTGCCGTCATCGCTGCGTTCAAAGGCGTTGATATGCCCGGTACTGTCATCGCCGGGACCTGTTTCTTCTACTGCGTAGAGGTAATAGCCGTCGGGAGAAGTCGCAATAAACGACGGGTTGACCAGTCCGGTAATGGTAGCGCCCGGGCTCAACTCGCCGCTCAGCACATCCATCCGGTATTGGTATACGCCGGCAGCCTTGCCGTCGACGTGGCCTTCTTTTTTGGTATAAGTGCCCACGAAAAGCTTCCAGTAAGCGGTTTTGCTTTCGGGCGTTTTACAACCTGCCCAAAGAACTACGACGAGAAAAATAACGGGATAGATGCGCATAAGAAGGTCTGTATGGTCTTGTTGGCAGTAAAGATAAGCTGCTACAGGATTTTATTATTGGTAAAATTATGCGGAAAAGCAGGGCCGGGTGGTTTGGGCACCGCAGCGCGGGCAGCTTCTGATGAAGCCTTGCGGCGGCGCAGCTCCAGTAGCAGGCTTTCCTCGCCTTTTCGCATAGCCCAGTGGTGATTGGCGGAAAACAATGGGCGTAGCAGCCAACTCAGTTTTTTGAGCAGCGGCTTTTCAGCATTGATTTGCCAGTCATACACCACCTCGCATTTATCATCGTCGAGCTGGCGGAATGTCCATACCCCCGTGCCCGCAAAATCGCCGATGGCTTCCAGTGCAAATCCGTAGGGAAACTCGGTGTGCGTCACGCGAAACTGCCATTTCAGCGTGTAGGGCAAAAATCCCTTGGTATATAACATCACTCGTTTGCCTACGCCGCCGGGTTCGCCTTTTTCCAATTGCCTGACATCCAGGTATACGCTGGGCCACCAGCGGGTCAGGTCTTCCACGGCTTCCAGCGTGCGATACACCTCTACACAGGTAGCCGGTACCAGCCAGCGGGTTGTGAAGTGATAGTTACTCATTTTGTTTTTATTAATATTTTAAAAAATATTGTTTTAAAAAAAAGAATTTGATTTTTTTTGTTTACATTGTGGCGATATACCGAACGCCTTCAAGTTATGGTCATAACTTTTCCGGCTTTTCGGTATTATCCTTCGCGCCCGAATGTTGGTCATACTCAAAACCTGGCGGCGCGAAGTATAAATTGACTTTTGAACACCTAAAATCTCCAGCTATGACAAAACAAATCATCGCCGTACTGGTCAGCGCCGTACTGCTGTTTGTATGGCAATTCCTTTCCTGGTCCATGTTGGGCGTGCACCAATCAGAATTCAAGTATACGCCCAATCAGGACAAGATACTGCAGGCACTCAGCGAAAACCTCCCGGAAGCAGGCACCTACATGTTGCCGAGTGTACCGCCCGGTACCGATTTCGAGCAGGAGCAATCGATCATGCAGAATTATATTGGCAAGCCCTGGGCGCAGGTTAGTTATCACAAAGCATTTGATATGTCGATGGGCATGAACATGCTTCGCGGCTTTGCCATTGACGCTATTTCCGCTTTCCTGCTTATTTGGTTGCTAATGAAAATGGAAACCCGCACGATGTCAACGATACTCACCAGTTCGCTGGCGGTTGGCCTTATCGGTTATTTTACTATTCCGTACCTGAACAGCATCTGGTTTGAAACCAAATCCCTGGGGTATCTGATCGATTCAGTGGCGCAATGGGGGCTTGTCGGCGTTTGGCTGGGTTGGTATTTGCAACGCAAGTAATACCGGAATTCTCATCGCGCTGTATATTTTTCATAAAAAGCGCGATAGCCCAATAACCGGGCCGGCAGAAACAGCAACACAGACAGTGTATCCTGCACCCATTTTGGTATGGCTGCCAGGTATGTCTTATTTTGCAATAACCTGATCCAAAGCATTACTTGCAAAAAAGCAGGCCGGCCCGTATTATCCAGTTTGCCGTCCATGGCCAATCCGAAGAGGTTCTCCAAAAATTGGTCAACATCGAGGCAAGGCGATATTGTCTGCACGACAACCAATTCTTCTTCGTCGGCATTCCAATGGGCATGTGCCTGGTTTTTGGGTAATACGATGCATTGCCCCTTCGGTATCCTTTGCGTTTTGCCGTTCAGTTTTATGCTCAGGGTACCCGACAGAACTTCAAAGGTTTCATCGCCAAACGGGTGGAAATGCGCTACTTCAAAACCTTTGCCTTTAGGCATTGTCGCCTTGAAGCGCACGTATTTCCCTCCCGTTTCGCGACCGGTTTCCAGAAATTCTACCCGCTCACCGGTAGCAGGATTTTGAAAGAGTTGACCTATCTTGGGCATGGGAATAAATTAAAGGGAATATTTTACCACAGCGTTAAACGGAGTGCACATAGTGTGCCATAGCGTAATAAAAAAACTCCGTGTCACTCCATTTTACTCCGTTTAAATCTGTGGTAAAAAAATTCATAAGTTGACGACATTATACTAATAGTCTGACAGTCCAATAGTCTCAATTCAGGTACGCCTCATTCAGGCTCGAAAAATCACCGGTACTTTTCCAGCCGGTTACCTGCCCGGCGTCGTTAAACGTCCAGGTAAAAAGTACGGTAACGCTAAACGGTTTGCCAGTGACATTGACCTGGCCGTCGTGGCGCACTTCGTTGATAACCTTGTTGCCTTCTTCTCTGAAGTTAAAGGGTTCGAAATAGGTCGTTTGCGTTGTAGTTCCCAAATTAGTAAAAAAGCTGGCTACGCCGTCTTTCCCTTTAAATTCGCCGCCATAAGAGACAAGCCTTGCGTCGGCGCCGTTGTCAAAAATGACCTCGTCGGCCAGTTGAGCCAGGATGCCGGGTACGTCGCCCTGGACAAAACAAGAATAAATATGTTGAACAGTGCTGAGTTGATTTGACATGACGAATTGATATTAATGTGACTGAAAAAATAATCGGCGAAGTTGCCGCCGGCCCCTTAGAGGATATATCCGGCGGCTTTTCACCAACATTGTTTTATTTAGGGTTAATTTAGATCATTTTTTAGTGGCCTACTTGTTCGACGTAGTAGCACCGCCGCCTTTTACCTGGTTGCTTAAGATGGCTGTATCGAATTCAACCGTGCCTTCCTGTATTTTGCCTTCTGCATTGAGTTTGTACAGGCCCAGCCATGCCACTTTTACGCTGTTGCCCGTGGGGGCTTGTCCTTGATAAGTACCTTTGTTAGTGCCCGTTACCCAGCCCTTTACCGTCACATAATTGGCACTCGCAACTACCTCGTCCAACGTTCGCTTGATATCGGGAAAGGCGGCTTTCATACCGGCAATGCGCTTTTTCATATCGTCGCCGCTGGTTTGTTTGCCTGCGAAGTAATTGATGGCGCCCGGGGTCCAATAACTCATAAATTTATCTGTATCACCTTCGTCGGCAGCGGCAAGCATAGCTCGAACAGTGGATTCTGCCATAGCGGCAAGCGGGTCTACGCCAAGTTGGCGGAACACCTCGGCGCCACCTTTGGTGGGCTCGTGGTAGATGATCTTACCCTGGGCATCGAGCTCTACGATGTCAACATCGTTGTATTGGATGTTTTTACCGGTAGCGGGCACTCCCATGAGGTTGCCGGTATGCTTGCCGCTGAGTGTTACGCGCAATAAGTAGCGGGTTGGACTGATTGTGGCGATTTCGTTTACCTGGACTTTAAACCCTGTAAATGCGTTGAAAAACAACTTATACGCTTCTACGGCCGCTTTGGCGCCAACAATAGGAGCAGGCGCTACATTTACATCTTTGTAGCTTTTCTCGTCGCAGAGCGCGATAAATGCATTCCAGTCATTGCGGTTGAGGGCGTCGTAAGCGGCACGGATCGTCGTTTCGTTTTTGCCGGTCTGAGCGGCAAGGGGTGCGGTAATTACAAGCGCAAAAAGCGCAGCGCTGAAAAACAGTTTTGTTAACATGGTCAACTAGGTTTTTATGCGTTTGAAAATTTAGTATTCCTTTGTTGTAATTGACCCTGCAAAGTTACTATCGCAATAACTTGACAATCAATCCCGTAAAAACAGGCTTTTTATCTACCGTAAAAAGGGGATTTTAACCCAAAGGCTTGCAAAGGCGGGTCGAATAGTCGTACATTAGGTGAAATTTCGCACCCAATGAGATGGCCGGTATTTATTTGGAAGATTATCAGACGACCAGCCTGTCAGACTGTCAGCGCAAAGTCGCCGTTTCAACTCCGCTCAACGTACGGTTCAGGTCGCATAGTCGCACAGTCGCACTGTCGCATAGTCCTTTCCATGTTCCTTTCCCTGACCATCGCGCCGGTCATCGCACAACGCGACAGCCTGCTGAAACTTGCCGGTAGCACCGGGTCAGACACTACCAAAGTATGGGCGCTCATGGAGGCAGGCAAGCTTTACCTTCAGTCGCAACCCGATAGCGCCGTGTATTTTATTAGTCAATCGCTGACTTTGGCAGAAAAAAACGGGTTTGAACGCGGCATCGCCAAGTGCCGCATCAACAGGGCCTATGCCTATAATAACCAGGGCAAGTACAAGTCTGCCGTTGCTGATTGTCAGGTCGCTATTCCTGTCTGCAGGCGATTCAATATGCGCAAGGAATTGGTAGCCGCTTACAACAACATGGGCAATGCCTGGGACTATCTCGGCAACCGCCGGCAGGCCATTGACGCGTTTTCAGGCGCCTTGCAAGCTATGGAGGGCGCCGACCTGCCTCCGCATTTCCCCATTGTTGTGCGCAATAACCTCGCCAGGCAGTACGAAAATCTGGGGCTTTTTCAAAAGGCATTTGACTACGGCCGGCAATCGTACCAGGAGGCCCTGTCGCTCGGCGATTCTTCGATGGTGGCCTCCAGCCTTCATATGATGGCCTTCGCGGCTTTGTCAATGCGCCGCGAAACAGAAGCGCTGGGGTATTGCCGCAGGGTGGAACGCATTGCCAGAGAAACGGACGATCCCGTTTTGCTGGTTTTTGCGCTCAACAATATTGCCGTGATAAGTTATTGGGATAATCCCGCCGACGCCGGGGCGAAGATGCGCGAAGCATTGACAATCGCCAGGAAATCGGGCGACCTCTTCGGCGAAATTGCGGCCCTGCAAGGGCTCGCGCGCTTTGCCATCTGGAGCAAACAATTTTCTCAAGCCGGGCAATACGCCGCCGCCGCCCTGGAGAAGGCGCAACAAGAAGCGATGAACGACGAAGTGGCCGCCTGCTTTTTGTTGCTTTCCGATATCGCCCTGGCTACGGGTAATACAAGAAAACACTACGACCACCGGCGCAAGTATTTTTATATGAGCGATACCCTCAGCAACAACCAATTGGTACACGCTACGCAGGAATTGGAAACCAAATACCAAACTGCCCAAAAAGAGCAACAAATCCTGGCGCTCCAGCAGGAAAAAGAACTCCAGCAATTGCGCCTGCGCCAAAAAAACGGCCTCATCGGCGGATTGTCGGGCGCTGCTTTGCTACTCGTCTTTTTGGCAGCCCTGGCTTGGGCCAATCTCCAAAATCGCCGAAAAATATTCAGCCAGGAAATTCGGATCCAGGAGCAAAAAATCAAAGAACTGGAGCAGGAACGCCAACTCAGCATCGCCGACGCCGTGATGCAAGGACAGGAGAAAGAACGCTCGCGCCTGGCCCGCGACCTGCACGACGGCCTCGGCGGCATGCTCTCGGGTATCAAACAAGCTGTCTTTGCCATGAAAGGAAACCAGGTCTTACCCGAAACCGCCGCCGCCGCCCTCAACCAGGTGGTCAACGACCTTGACCGCTCAATCAATGAATTGCGGCATATCGCCCGCAATATGATGCCCGAAGCCCTGGTGCGCTTCGGCCTGAAAGACGCGCTGGAAGACTACTGCGATCACCTGCAGCAAAACGGCGCACTGAAAATTCATTTCCAGGCTTTCGGCATGGAAGAACGCCTTCCTCAGGAAATAGAAGTCGTGCTTTTTCGCATCGCCCAGGAACTACTCAACAATGTGGTGCGCCATGCCCGGGCTTCCAACGCCCTTGTGCAATTGTTGCGCGACGGCAACCGCCTGAGCCTCACCGTAGAAGACGACGGCCAGGGCTTCGACGCCGCCGGCCTCGAAAAAGTCCAGGGCGTCGGCTGGGTGAATATCCGCTCCCGCGTTTTTTACCTCGGCGGCGAACTCGACATACGGTCGACGCCAAACCAGGGGTGTTCCATTAACATCGAAATCCCGCTGTCATGACCCGCGTATTTATTATCGACGACCACCCCATGGTGGTGGAAGGCATCAAAGCCCTGCTCGCCCATTCGGAAACGGCAATGATTTGCGGCGCCGCCCACGACGGCTACCGCGCACTGGAGTTGCTCAAAACAACGCCTGCGGATGTGGCCCTGGTGGATATCAACCTGCCCGACATGAACGGTATCGACCTGTGTATCCAATTAAAAAAAGACTTTCCCGAACTCAAAGTGCTGGGGCTAAGCACTTTCAAAGAGCGCAGTTATATTACCCGTTTGATCGAAGCAGGCGCTTCGGGTTATTTGCTCAAAAACGCCACCAAAGAAGAACTCGAAGACGCCATTGCCACTTCCCGGCAGGGCCGCATGTATATGAGCATGGAAGTGGCGGCTGTGCTCACCAAACCGGCGCCCGAGCGCCCCGCATTACCCCTGCTCACCGCCCGCGAAAAAGAAGTGCTGCAACTCATCGCGGACGGACTCACCAACCAGGAAATTGCCGATAAGCTTTTCATCAGCATTCTCACCGTGGATAGCCATCGAAAAAATTTACTCGCCAAATTTAATGTAAAAAATACGGCGGCGATGGTGCGCTTTGCGCTGGAGTATAAGTTGATTGAATTGTAATAAATGAGCTCGCGGGAATGCTCAGTTGGCTGGCTATCCCCTGGAATGCAAAGCTATCCGGTTGCCTTCCGAATCGAGGAACAACCCCATGTAACCAATATCTTCGGTGATGAGGCGTTTTTCAAGCAACACTTTGCCGCCGGCAGCTTCAACGCGCGAAAGCTCATTGGCGAGATCGCCGGAGTGAGCCGTAAAATACACCAGCACACCGGCGGAAGAAGAAGGCGTGTAGCCATGCTCGTAGCAGACCAGCGAACCCTGACTGCCCGGCGCGTTTTCTACGCCAGGAAACCAGGCCATGTCTAACGGCCCCATTTGCTCGCGGTGCATGTTGAAACCGAAAACGGTTTCGTAAAATTTGATGGCCCGCTCCATGTCAGTCACCGGTATTTCAAACCAGCCTACTACATTGTCTTTCATGGTACTTGATTTTGGATGTTGATGGTTGAACTGAATGCGATTTTCCTTTCAAAGATATTTTTTTCTTCCGGCAATACCCGCAAAACCAAGAACCTCCGCACACATAAAATTAATTCTATTATTTTGCGTTTAACGGTTTTGTTTCATTTGGAAAATAATATGCAATGAACCACTTTAAACGATTGCCTGCTATATTCGCATCCCTCTTATTGTCAATTGGTTTGTGGGCCCAAAACCCGCCCGCCGATACAATCAGCACCGGGTTGTTCGCTATTACCCATGTCAGCGTAATACCTATGCAGGGACAGGAATTGCTGCCCGACCATACGGTTATTGTCAATAAAGGGAATATTGTGGCGGTAGGCCCCGCCGAAAAGACGAATATCCCCAAGGGCGCCCAGGTTATTGACGGTAAAGGCCGCTTTCTTATACCCGGATTGGCCGAAATGCACGCCCATATCCCCGTCCCGGAAGAAGGCAATGACGAACTGGTGCGCGAAACGATGTTCCTCTACCTCGCCAACGGCGTTACGACTATTCGCGGTATGCTGGGCGACCCCTATCACCTGCAGTTGAAAAGAGAGGTGGCAAGGGGCCAGATTCTGGGGCCGCGCATCTATACTGCCAGCCCTTCGCTCAATGGCCAAACTGTGCAAAATATCGACCAGGCCCGCGACAAAGTAGCGAAATACAAAACCGAAGGTTATGATTTTTTGAAAATACACCCCGGCCTGTCGCTCGAAGTATTTGACGAAATCGCCCTGCAGGCCAAACGCCTGAAGATCCCCTTTGCCGGCCACGTGCCCGCCCTGGTAGGCATCAACCACGCCCTCGACGCCGGTTATGCCTCGGTTGATCACCTCGACGGTTATATCGAGGGACTGGCGCCCCGCATTACCAAAGCCAATATCGACGCCGCCGGTTTTTTTGGCTTCAATTTTACCGATGAGGTGGATACCGATCGCATCCCCCCCCTCGCCGCCAAAACCAAAGCCAAACGCGTGTGGGTAGTAGCTACGCAAAGTCTGCTGGAACGCACCCTGTCGCCCAGAAGCGTCGATGAAATGCTCAACGAACCGGAGATGAAGTATATCTCGCCCGCTACCCGCTACCAGTGGCGCCTCGGTAAACAACAACTTACCGAAGCAGAAGGCTATAGCCCCGATAAATACAAGCGCTATATCGCGCTGCGCCAAAAGATACTGCGCGGCCTCAACCGCAGCAAAGTAGGCCTGCTGCTGGGCTCCGACTCCCCGCAAATTATGAATGTGCCCGGCTTTTCTATCCACCGTGAGATGCGCGCCCTGGCCGACGCCGGCCTGCCCGCATACGAAATTATCAAGAGTGGAACTTTTAACCCCGCAATTTTCTTTAATGGTGAAGACCAATACGGCACTATCCGCACCGGCCTCAACGCCGACCTGGTACTGCTCGACGCCAATCCACTCGAAAATGTGGACAACGCCCAGCGCATCGCCGGCGTAATGGTCCGCGGCAACTGGCTGCCCAAAGGCTATATCGACGCCCAACTGGCAGCAATTGCACAGAAGTATGAATAGGGTTTTAGGTTGTAGGATGTAAGTTTGTTTATAAGTTTAAGCGTTTATACGTTTATGAATAATCCTATAAAACCTACAACCTACAACCTACAACATAGAACCTACAACCATGACCTGGTACGAACAACTATTCCGCAATTACGCGGAGTCATACGAAAAGGAAGTCTTTGTTACAGGCACCCTCGGCGAGGTTGATTTTATCGAAAAAGAAATCGGATTCGATAAATCAAAACGCATCCTGGACATCGGCTGCGGCACGGGCCGCCATGCCGTCGAACTGGCAAAACGAGGATACAACGTAACGGGCGTCGATCTATCAGAGGCTATGCTGAAAAAGGCAGCCCAGAAAGCCGAAGCGGCAGGCGTAAAGGTCAATTTTATCCGGCACGATGCCCGCGAATTGCCCTTCCAGGCTGAATTCGACCTGGCCATCATGATTTGCGAAGGCGCCTTCCCGCTGATGGAAACCGACGAGATGAATTATGCTATCCTGAAAGGCGCCTACAACGCCTTAAAGAAAGACGGCAAGTTCATCTTCACGACCCTTAATGGCTTATTTCCACTTTCCCACAGCATCAAAGACTTTATCAACGGAGAAACTTCCAGCTCGGTGGTGGCAGAAAGCCATTTCGACCTGATGACTTTCCGCGATTATTCGGTGTATGAAACCACCGACGACAGCGGCAACCCGCTTAAACTGCACTGCAACGAACGCTATTACGTACCCTCGGAAATAAGCTGGCTGCTGAAATCACTGGGGTTCCAACAGCCCGGTATCTTCGGCGCCAAGCTGGGCGCTTTCAGCCGCGAAGACAAGCTCACTGCCGAAGACTACGAGATGCTCGTTGTTGCTGAAAAATAGGTATTATTGTGCATGAGTTACGCACGACACGACCTGGATGATACGATTGTTGCGCTGGCCACACCGCCCGGCGTAGGGGCCATCGGCGTCATTCGGCTGTCCGGACCGGCGGCCATCGGCATAGTCGACGGGGTGTTCCGGGGTAAAAACCTGAAAAAACAAGCCGGCCATACCATCCATTTCGGAACTATCCACGACGAACAGGGCCGGCTGCTTGACGAAGTGCTGGTGTCGCTGTTCCTCGCGCCCCGCTCGTATACCGGGGAAGACGTCGTCGAAGTGTCCTGCCACGGGTCGCACTACATCCTGCAGTCGGTTATACGGCTGTTTATCCGAAATGGCGCCCGGCTGGCGCAGCCCGGCGAATTTACCATGCGCGCTTTCCTTCGCGGGCGCATGGACCTCTCGCAGGCCGAAGCCGTGGCCGACCTCATCGCCGCTTCTTCGCAGGCCGCCCACCAGGTGGCCATTCACCAAATGAAAGGCGGCATCTCCAACGAAATCAAAAAACTCCGCCAGGAACTCATCGACTTCGCCAGCCTGATTGAACTCGAACTCGACTTCGGCGAAGAAGACGTGGAATTCGCCAACCGCGATCAACTGCGCGGACTCGTACAAAAACTGCTGGGCCTCATCCACGCCCTTCGCGATTCCTTCCAGCTTGGCAACGCCATCAAAGAAGGCGTCAGCACCGTTATAGCCGGCAGGCCCAACGCCGGCAAAAGCACCCTGCTCAACGCCCTGCTCAACGAAGAACGCGCCATCGTAAGCGAAATCGCCGGCACTACCCGCGACACCATCGAGGAAGTGCTCAACATCGAAGGCATCCAGTTTCGCCTCATCGACACCGCGGGCATCCGCGAAGCCTCCGATACAATCGAAGCCATCGGCGTACAAAAAACCCTGGAAAAAATACGCCAATCGGCAGTGCTCGTATACGTCTTCGACGTCATCGGCGCCCAGCCGGCAGAACTGCGCGCCGACCTCGCCCAACTCGTGCACGACGACATACGACTGCTCGTGGTAGCCAACAAAATGGACCTCAACCCCTATACGACCTACGAACACTACGCCAACGAATTTTTCAGCGCCGAACAATGGGTGCCCCTGTCGGCTTCCAACCGCATGAACATCGCGCTGCTCAAAGAAAAACTCTTCCACACCGTCGCCGCCGGCGATACCCCCCTCGACGCCGC
>JRYG01006616.1_pt1 | contig 18197 bp, 21 predicted proteins | sample 235341 | NCBI WGS metagenome assembly JRYG01 (sample SAMN03074218, study PRJNA261478) | activated sludge metagenome | biome: Wastewater Treatment Plant; feature: Wastewater; material: Activated sludge; isolation source: activated biomass of a wastewater treatment plant treating hydrocarbon... ... | reverse complement strand
GCCGCTGATGATCGGCGCGCCGGACATGGCCTTCCCCCGGCTCAACGCGCTTTCCTTCTGGCTTCTGCCGATCGCCGGCATCATCTTCCTGGCCAGCTTCCTGGTTCCCGGCGGTGCCTTCGACGCGGGCTGGACCGGCTACGCGCCACTTTCGACCGGTGCGCCATTAGGACAATCCTTCTTCAACATAGGCGTGCAGTTCGCCGGCGCGTCGTCGATTGCAACGGCGCTCAACTTCCTGGTCACGATCATCACCATGCGTGCGCCCGGAATGAACCTGTGGCGCATGCCGCTACTCGTCTGGGCGAACCTCTCGACTTCGCTGCTCGTCGTCGGTGCGACCCCGTTCGTGGCCGGCGCCCAGTTCATGGTCTTCTTCGACCGCATCCTCGGGATGAACTTCTTCAACTTCCTCGAGGGCGGCGACGTCATCTCCTACCAGCACATCTTCTGGTTCTACTCTCACCCGGCCGTCTACATCATGATGTTGCCGGGCTTCGGGATCATTTCCGAGGTCATCGCGACCCATGCCCGAAAGCCGATCTTCGGATACCGGCTCATGGCCCTGGCCCTGATCGGCATCGTGGTCCTTTCGTACTCGGTCTGGGCTCACCACATGTTCGTCGCCGGCATGTTCAGCTGGCTGCGGGTCCCGATCATGATCACCACGCTGCTGATCGCGGTTCCGACCGGCATCAAGGTCTTCTCCTGGCTCGGAACCCTGTTCTACGGCAAGATCCACACGTATTCGACGGCCATGTTGTTCTCGCTGGCCTTCATCATCACCTTCACCGTGGGTGGCATTTCCGGCGTCATGCTGGGCATGATCCCGATCGACATCCATGTGTCCGACACCTACTTCGTGGTCGCACACATCCACTTCGTGCTCTTCGGCGGGTCAGTCTTCACGATCTTCGCCGGGATCTATCACTGGTTCCCGAAGATGACCGGCCGCATGTATGACGAGCGGCTCGGGCGCATCCACTTCTGGGGCACCGTGATCGGAACCTGGATGACCTTCATTCCGATGCACTGGATCGGCATGGACGGCATGCCCCGACGGGTTGCCGACTACGCCACGCAGTACGGCGAGTGGAACCTCCTGATCTCCGTGTCGGCCTTCGTGCTCGGCGCGGCCCAGCTGGTCTTCCTCTACAACATGATCGTCAGCTGGCGTTTCGGCCCCAAGGCCGGCAACAATCCGTGGCGCGCAAACACCATCGAGTGGCAGGTCTCTTCGCCGCCGCCGGTGTTCAACTTCGACGAGATCCCGCGGGTCGTCGGCGGGCCATACGAGTATGGCACGCCTGGCGCCCGTCACGCCATCATGGGTGGTGAAGGCGAAGGGGCCGAAGTGCCCGAGACCAAGCCGAGCACGGTGACGGCACCTTCATGAGCCGTCCGCTCCTCATATTTCTGAACGAGGTCGCCGGTGGCCGCAAGCTGCTCGAGGCCGCCCGTGAAAGGGCTGCGGATGCTTCCTACGTCGTCGTCGTTGCGCCGCAAAACCAGCCTTCGGTTGGCCAGCTTTTCGCTCCGGAGGAGCGCGAGGAGGCAGCCCGGGCCCGGGTGGACGTGACCCTGGCGGTTCTGGACGAGTTCGGAATCGACGCGATCGGCGAAGTACTCGATCCCGATTACGACCTGGCTCTGGGCGACGCGATCCGCAGCCACCGTCCCTCGGAGGTGCTGCTTTCCTGCACTTACGACTTCCGTTTTGGCCTGACCAGGCGCGACCTGCTCGAGTGGGCCGAGCTGACCTACGGTGACGTCACAAAGATCACTCACATCCCGGTGCGGATCGAGGATGACTCGATCAGCCAGAATGTGACCCACACTCTCGTGGTCGCCAACCGGACGCTGACCAGCGACGATCTGCAGGCGCGGCTGCTCGATCCCTCGGGAGAGTTGCCCCACCGGTTCACGATCATCGCCCCGGCCGCCGACGACGTGTCCGAGGCGACGGTCGCCCGGAACCTCGCCAGTGTGCTGGCCAAGCTTTACCACGCGGACATCGACGCCACCGGGCAGCCGATGAGCCCCGACCCGTTTGACGCGGTCAAGAACGCGATTGAGCACTACCGCGTCGACGAGGTGCTGATCTCGACCCTGAGCGGGGAAGAGTCACACTGGCTCAAGCAGGATCTGGTCGGAAGGGTTCGCGAGATCACGGACAAGCCGGTGGTCCACCACGAGGCCGGAAGTTCGCCGGAAGCCGTCGCGGCCGTAGTCGCGGAAGGTGAGGCGCCGGTCTCGTCAGAAGAAGATTCAACCGCTGAAAAGAGCGAGGCATAGAGATGGAAAGCGCAAGCATCGCCGCTCACGGTCACAGCGAGGCCGAAGACCACCATCACGGCCCTCCCGAGGCGCATCAGAGTGCCCGGATCGACCGGACGGTCCTAGGCATCCTGCTCTTCATCCTGTCGGAGGTGATGCTGTTCGGCGCGTTCTTCGCCGCCTACTTCTTCCTCCGCGTGGTCGCCGACCCGGCCGCCTGGCCACCCGAGGGGATCGAGCTTCCGGTCCTGATCGCCGGCATAAACACTGCGGTCCTGATCTCTTCCTCTTTCACGATCCATTACGCGCTCGAGGCGATCAAGCACAACAACCACCGGGGCCTGAAGCTTGGCCTCACCCTGACCTGGCTGCTCGGTGCGACCTTCCTCTTCATCCAGATCAACGAGTACATCCACATCGGCTTCACACCTCGTGACGGTGCCTTCGGCTCGATCTTCTTCAGCCTCACCGGACTTCACGGTGCGCACGTCTTCGTCGGTCTGCTCTTGCTGACCTTCGCGAACATCCGTGCCTATCGCGGCCACTTCGGGCCGGAACAGAAGGACCACCTCGGTGTCGAGGTACCAGGGATCTACTGGCACTTCGTCGACATCATGTGGATCATCGTGTTCCTGGCGATCTACATCATCTGAGCAAGGACATGAGCGATCCCGACGTGCGGGAGGGAGACGACTCCGCGGAGGTGGAGGAGTCGCCGGTTCCCGCGCGGGGTGAGAGGTTCGGACTCAACCTCGGCAATCCGGTGGAGTCCGAGGGTGCCGCCTTCAGCTGGCTGGTCGTCGTGATCCTCGCCGCGATCTCGATCGGAGCCGTGGCAAAGCTGATCTCGCCGCTCGCCGCGGTGATCTGGATCCTGATCCTGCTGTGCATTCTCGCCGTACCGGTCTTCCGGGGCCTGCGCCACCAGCTGGGCAGCCCCGACGATGACGAGTAGCGGCGCCTATCTGATCCAGTAGGCCTTGAGCAGCGTTTCCTCTATCTCCCAGGTGGTTTCTTCTCCACCCTGGAAGTGATGAATGAACCCGGGAGCCAGTTCGAGCACGCCGCCCTCCCTGAAGATGACCCGGCCCCTGCCTGTGATCACCATGAATGACTCTTCGACTTCGGTGTCGGTGACCACGCCAGGGGTGAGCTGCCAGAGACCGGAGGTCGCACCGTCGCCCGCTTCCAGCAGGGTCAGTTCGGAGATCTCCGGGTTTCCCGACACGACCTGACCGGGTTCAGGAGGATCGGGTGTGAGTTCTTCCAGTACTGGATGTCGCTTCATGTTTCAGATGTCCGTTCTGTCGCCGATCACGGCGACGTAGAGGTCGTTCACGTTGGTTCCGGTGGGTCCAGTCACCAGAAGGTCTTCAAGGACTCTCAGGGCGTCTCCTGCGCGATGGGATTCAAGGCTTCCCGGGATGTCCAGACCCAGCCCGGCGGCCCTGCCGGCAGTCTCGCCGTCGCAGACCGCCCCGGCCGCGTCGGTGCCGCCGTCGGACCCGTCGGTGTCCAGAAAGACTGCCGCCACCGGTTTGCCCTCGAGGGCGAGCCCTGCTGCGAGCGCGGCTTCCTGGTTTGGTCCTCCCGCCCCGAAATCTCCTTCGCCCAGGACCACGGTTGCCTCCCCGCCACATCCGATCAGCACGGTTCCGGACATTCCGGCTGAAGATTCTGCGGCGGCCCGGTCTGCCACATGCCTTCCGACCCAGGTCGCGTCACCTTCAAGCCCGGTGCTGAGCACGATCGGGTCGAGACCGGATTCCCGTGCCGCTTCGGCCATCGCGTCGCAGACCCGCTGACCGTTGACCAGCATGAGATTGTCGATTTGAAGCGAGCCGAGGTCCGGCGAGGCAGCGGTGTCACCATCGAGGTGGTCAATCACTGATTGGGGAACCCGGGCCCGCAGTCCATGCCCGTCGAGCGCCTCAAGTGCCTCCCCGGGAGTCGAGCTGTCCTGGGTGGTGAGGTCAGCCAGTACGTCGAGCTTGTCGCCAGCCACGTCAGAGACCGTGAGGTTCAATATGCGGGCGGGGGAGATCATCGCCGCAAGCCTCCCCCCCTTGATCCGGGAAACATGCTTCCTCACGGTGTTGATCTCGCCGATCGCCATTCCGGAGGAAACGAGCAGCTCGTTCAGTTGCCTCTTCTCTCCAAAGGAAACGCCCTCCGGGGGAAGGCAGAGGAGGGCGGACCTTCCTCCCGTGAAGCAGGTGATGACCAGGTCCCCGGGTTCCGTCTGCCCGGCGATCTCGACAATCCTCTCTGCTGCCCGGACCGAATCACGGGAAGGAAGCGGGTGGTCGGAGTGGAGCACCTCGAGCCTGTGAGAGGCCGCCTCCTCGCCACGGCGAAGGACGATCGCTCCCGCATCTATGCGATCACCGAGAATCTCCTCGAGCGCCCTCGCGACCGGCAGCGTCGCCTTGCCGCCACCGAGGACGATCAGCCGGTTTTCGTCGGTCAGCGGATACAGCTTGCCTTCGACCTCGACCCCTTCCTCGAGGAGCCGGACCGACTCGCGGACCGCCTGCCCCCCGTCGGCGGCAGCCAGACCTGCTTCGGCGATCTCCAGCGCCCGGCGCCGAAGATCGACAAGCCCATGCTCGAGAAGCTTTGACATTGAAGTTATGGCCATATAGCGCTCCAAACTTCATTGTCGCGTGCGGTCGGGACGGCTAACTCGAAGGGGCTGCGGCTAACTCGAGGAGGCTGCGTCCGGGTGGCGCCGCAGCGCCCCCTTCGTGCCCGGCGTTATCTGCCCGGCCGTGGCAACCGACCAAAGCACCGCGATCCAGAGCAGGGTCGCGAGGGCGACGTGGCACCAGACCAGCCAGGCGGGCAGATGCAGCTGCCACTGAAGGATGCCGACGCCGATCTGGAGACAGATCATGCCGAGGGTCACGAAGAGGGGTTTCTGGGCCCGGGAGTCGCCGCCCTTGCGGCGCACGATGAAGATGACTGCCACCACGGAAAGCGCGAAAATGACGGCCATCGCGGCGTGGCGCTGAACTATCCATTCGAGCGTGTCTACCCCTTTGAAGTCGAAGCGCCGGACCAGCTCCTCGTTGTGGTCACCCGGGTGGGGACCTGAGGCCGTGGTGATCGTTCCGAGAAAGATCGTCAGCTGTCCGACCGGGATCAGGGCCCGCACCGCCCAGGTGCTGATCCAGTCGGTCGAATACCGCCGCTCGCCGGGCTCGTACTTCGAACACCAGTAGAGCGCGAAGGCGGCATCGATCAGGATCATCGAGAGGATGAAGTGGAAGATGACCAGCTCGGGAGGCAGGTGGTAGTAGACGACGAAGGCGCCAAGAATGATCTGGCCAATCACACCGAGCGGCAGCAGGGCCCCGATCCAGACCAGATGCTTGCGGTAGGGCTTGCGGAAGAAAGCCAGCAGGCAGGCTGCGATGACCGCGAGAGAGACGATCCCGGTCAGCAGGCGGTTCCCGTACTCGATCCACGCGTTTATCTGGGCCGGGGCTACGTAGCCTCCGTAGCACTTGGGCCAGTCGGGGCAGCCGAGGCCGGATGCGGTCAGTCGAACGCCGGCGCCGGTGAAGACGATCCCGACCAGCGTGACCAGCGCGATCAGGGTTATGACCTGATAGTGCTCAGGCGAGATGCTGAATCGGCGGATTCGATCCAGAATGCCGGAGTCAGCCCTGGCCATCAGCCGCAGCTGATGTGACGAGGAAGTCGATCAGCTGATTCAGCTCCTCGGGGCTGATCTTCGTGCCGTAGTCGGAAGGCATCGCGTTGGGGTAACCGGGAGCGATCACGGCGCCGGGGTTCACGATCGACTGGCGGATCTCCGCCTCGGTCATGCCGGGGATGACTTCGTCGAGGTTGGGACCGAGATTACCGGCCGACTGGGCGGCGGCAAGGACGTGACAGCTTCCGCAGCCGTTGTTGGCGTAGACCTGGGCACCGGGACCCTCGCCGGGAGCCTGGGGAGGTTGGATCCCGGGCACTCCGGCGACAGCGGCAACGTAGTCGGCGACGTCTTCGAGGTCGTTGCCTTCAAGGATGTTGGCCGGCATTGCGATGCCGGGGTAGCCGGGCTGGACCGACTGCGGACGGATCACCTGGGCGCGAACGACGCCCTTGATGGTGTCGTCGTCCATGCCCGCGAGGCGGGCGGCCGCGAAGGCGTCGTCGAGGTTCGGACCCTGGACGCCGGTGCTCGCAGCATGGGCGAGGACGTGGCAGGTTCCGCAGTTCGCGTTGAAGAGCTGGCGGCCGCGATCCTGGAATCCGAGCTCCTCCGGATCGGAGTTCGATGAGGACGATCCACAACCGGCAATCACCGCACCGAGGATGGCAACGGAGGCGAGGAGGACGGGCAGCTTGGTCGAAAACTTGTTCTTCTTCATGGCGTTCGTTGAGGCCCGGCCATTCTATAGACCGGGGCGGCACTGCTGCCTCGTCGTCCCTCCGTCGGGTCAGCGCCCATTTGAGACAACTCGCACGATCAGGTACGCTGGCAACGATCGTTACAAACTCCTGAAAGGGAACGGATGCGCGTTAGTGTCGGGATGTCGGATGTCGTGTTGCGGGTCGGACCGGATCACACCCTCCGGGAGGCGGCGCGAAAGATGGCCGATCGCTCGGTCGGCGCGGCGATCGTCGAGCACGAGGAATGGCCCGGGCCGCAGATCCTGACCGAGCGTGACGTTCTCAAGGCGGTGGGCAAGGGGCTCAATCCGGACCAGGAGAAGGTTTGCGATCACATGAGCGAGAGGGTGATCACCGCTTCACCCGAGTGGAGCCTGGAAAGGGCGGCGACTGAGATGTCCAAGCGGGGCATACGACACCTCACCGTCTACCGCGACGGCGAACTGGTCGGGGTGCTCAGCATGCGCGACATCATGCGCGTCTGGACCAGCGACGGAGCCACTTCCAGCCAGGCCGGAGCGACAACCAGCCAGCCGGTCTAGCAAGAGGCTCGCCCGTTGGGCGCAGGGTTCCGCCGGGTGGGACCAGAGACGGGCCGAAGCTCGCCGACTACCGGCCAGCTGCCTACTCGGCGGTGGGGGCGGTGAAGCTCTCGACGGGCAGTTCCGCCCGGGCGTCTTCCTGCTCGCGGGGCAGCGCGTAGAAGGCGCGGCGGCCCTTCTTGATCATGCTGCGCAGCGAGAGGACGCAAAGGACGAAACCGACGGCCGCGTAGAACCAGGCAGGGAACATGAAGTCGTTGGCGTAGTTGCCGGCGATCAGGCCGAGCACGCCGAGGGCGAAGACCGCCGGCGCGAAGGAAGGAGCGGGAAGCTGAATCGTCTCGGTCGGCTTGGTGATCTGGCTCATGGTGATTCCTAGTTGGCGATGTAGAGGACTGCGAATACGAAGGTCAGGGCGAAGATCGCCGCGGAAGTTGATCCGAGCAGCATGCCCGTGGTGAAGTTCTTCTTGGAAGTATTGCGGTCCATTAGGACTGTATTTCTATCAACTCGGAAGGCGTTCACGCCGCCTGAAGCGGAGCCACTCCCGACCATCTGATTGTTCGAACGGGAGTGGCGGGTTGAAATCGGAGGCGGGGCGAAGCTCGCCGACTGCAGTTAAGCCGCGAAGCTCGCCGACCAAGGTTCCCTAGGCGGCGGCTACGGCGGCCACTGCCATCGAGATGAACAGCAGTGCCAGGTAGGCAAGCGAGTAGAGATAGGCCTGAAGCGTGATCCGCGGCCCTGGCTTTCGCCAGAGGGCGAAGGAGAAACCGATGTAAATCAGGCCGAGCACGACCGATGCGGCGAGGTAGAGGGGCCCCAGCAGCCCGGTGCAGTAGGGGCCGACGGTGAATCCGACCATGAAGATGGTGTAGATGAGGATCGACTGCCGGGTCGCCTCCTCGCCCTTGACCACGGGGAGCATCGGCACCCCGGTCTTCGCGTAGTCGTCCTTGATCATCAGCGATAGGGCCCAGAAATGCGGGGGAGTCCAGAAGAAGATGATCAGGAAGGGCCACATCGCGTCGAGGGTCAGGCTGCCGGTGGCGGCCGCCCAGCCAACCAGCGGCGGCACCGCCCCGGCGCTGCCACCGATCACGATGTTCTGCGGTGTGAGCGGCTTCAGCCAGAGCGTGTATAGAAAGACGTATCCGAGAAGTCCGACCATCGCCAGGGCGGCAGCGAGGAAGTTGACGGTCAGCCAGAGCTGGAAGAACGAGACGACCCCGAGAGTGATGCCGAAGATCAGTCCGTGGAGCGGTTTGACCCTGCCGTCGGCGAGCGGACGGTCCTTGGTCCGCTTGTTCTGTGCGTCCCGGTTGCGGTCGATGTAGTGGTTGATCGCGCCGGCGCCTCCGGCGGCGAGGTAGCCACCGAGCATGGTCCAGAGAATCGTCGAGAGGGCGGGGCCGGACGGGTCGGCGACGAACATCGTCGCAACCGTGGTCAGCAGCAGCAGGCTGATGATGCGCGGTTTGGTCAGCGAGACGTAATCCCGCACAAGCGGAATCAGATCAAGCTGGAGGCCGGACTGCGCGGGCGACGCGGCCGGCCGTGGACGCGCTGAACGCGCGCCGGCACCGGAGTTCATGACATTCAGGCTACCGGCTGGGCGGCACTTTCGGCCTCTGCGCTCTCGTTGTCGCGGCGAACGATCGCCTCGCGAATGTCACGCATCGGTCGGGTGCTGCGGACGTCCGGCAGGACGTCGAAGTTGTGCGCCGGCGGCGGCGACAGTGCCAGCCACTCGAGCGAGTCTCCCCGGTAGGGGTCGGGAGTCGCCGCAGGCTCTTCGTGGCGGCTCATCACGAGGTTGCCGATCGCCAGCACGATCCCGACGAAGAGGATCAGCGTGCCGACTGCGGCAATCAGGTTGTAGACCTCGAAGTCCTCGAAGCTGAAGTAGCGGTAGGAATCGGTCACCTGACCGGACACCCCGGCGAGGAACAGCGGGAGCACGGCGATCAGGGTTCCGACGAACATCAGGCCGAACGACTTGGCGGCGCGATCTTCGTTGAGCTGCTGGCCGGTCATCTTCGGGTACCAGTAGGTGACGGCGGCGAAACCACCGAAGATGACGAAACCGATAAGCGCGAAGTGGGTTGCCGCCCAGGCGTCGTAGGTCTGCGAAAGCTGGGTCGCGACCGCGATCGTCGACTGGGCGATCTCGGCAGCGAGACCGATCGAGGCCAGCGAAAGGGCGCCGAGAGCGAAACGCAGCGGTGCCCGCATGTGGAAATCACTCTTGCTGACGGTCGAGATCAGGTTGAAGAAGATCATTCCGAAGGGAACGATCAGCGCGATCGCCATCAGCATGCCGAAGTACTTCCAGCCGCTCGGGATGGGCGCGGTCAGCATGTTCTGGGTCCAGGCCAGGGTGCCGATCAACGCGATCGCGATCAGGCAGCGGGTGAAGGACTTGCGGGGCAGCTCGCGGCCGGTAAAGGTCTGGACGATCTCCCCGATCGCGGCGAGGAAGGTCACGGCCACCGACATGTAGATGGCGGTGAAGAAGAGGTAGGAAAGGTGCTGCCAGAGGATCGGGGAGCCGCCGGCATCACCAGCGAAGAATCCGCCGCCGTAAAGCCGGTCGATCATCAGCATCGTGATCGCGGCGAGGAAGATCGGCGCAATAACCACGAAGAGCCAGGTCACGATGGCACCGGCCCAGGTGAACAGGGGAGCCCGTCGCCAGGCCATGCCGGGGGCGCGGAGGTTGTGAAGCGTGGCCAGCAGGTCGATCGAAACCATCAGGAGGCCGAGGGTGATCAGTGCGGTCGAGGTGATCCAGACGTCGACCCCGTTGTTCGGAGAGAAGGTCGCGTCAGAGAAGGGAGGCAACGGGTTGATGCCGGCCTCGGGCGGGGTGAAGAGGAATGACGCGTAGAGGAGGATGCCGCCGAAGAGGAACATCCAGAGGCCGGTCTGCCCGACCCGCGGGATCGCGGTGGTGCGGGACCCGATCTGAAGTGGCACTACGTAATAGAGGAGGCCGATCATCAGCGGCATCGCCACCAGGAAGATGGCGGTCTCGCCGTACACGGAGAGGAGACGGTCGAAGGTGATGCCGTCCAGGAAGACGTTGGAGGGGACGGCCAGCTGCAGCCTGAGCAGCAGGAGTTCGAGGGCAGCGAGGAAGACGGAACCGAAGGCTGAGACGATGAGAATGCGCCCGATGTCCTTGTGGTCAGCGCTTGAGGCGAGTTCCGCCCAGCGGGCCTGGCGCGGCTTGGGGCCTTCCGAGGAGATCTCGGGCCTGGTCGGCGGCATCGACTGGGGGTAGCTGGTGGTGCGGCTCATTGGGAGTCAGCGCTCTCGGTCTGGTCGTTGTTCATCTGGTTCTGGGTGCTCTTCTCCTCCATTGCGGCGGCCTCGGACTTCAGGCGGTCAGCCTCGAACTCGGCTTCGACCTTGTCCTGTGCGAACTGGATCTCCTTGCGGAGCAGATCGATCGCGGCCTCGTACTCGGCGGGAGGCATGACGTGGACTTCGATCCCCATCGTGTCGTAACCCTGGCCGGACAGCATCGAGGAGCGGTTCGAGTAGATGCCCGGCTCGTCGGCCCGGAAGTAGATGCTGTTGGTCTTTCCGGGGACTGCCTGGGCCTTGCCGGTCAGCTCGGGGAGGTTCCAGCCGTGGATGACGTCGGTGGACTCGAGGTCAAGCTGGACCGTGACGCCGGCGGGCACCATCAGCTTGCGGTAGCTGAAGGAAGCGTTCGGGTAGTCGAAGCGCCAGAGCCACTGTGAACCGGTCGCCCTGATGGTCAGCGGCTGGCCCTTCACCTGTCCGGCAACCGGTTCGGCGTTGACTGCAGGGATCTCCCGTGACTTGTCGGAGAAGATGGTGGCGACGACGAAGAGGGCAAGTGCGAAGACGCTCAGTCCGACCGCGAGCTTGACCTGGGAGACGTTCCGGCCGGACTTCGGGCTGACCGCCCGGGTCCGCGGGCGCGCGGCGCGGAGAATCGCAAGGTTGACGACGACGATCACCCCGAGGATGACCACGAAAAGGATCCAATGCAGGGTGTTTGCGTCCTCGATGCCCGGTGAAGCCGCATCCGGATTCAGCGATAGGGCCATGGCCGGAGACGCGTTCAGCGCGAAGGCGATCAGTACGCCGGCCAGAGAGATGAACAGAGACACTGGTTTTCTGGATCGAGGCAGCAAGACGCGGGCCATTCTAATCGCAGTAGCGGAGGCTGCGCCGCGCCGTCGCATACGCTTGGGTTTCGGGATGAGATTGCCGACCTCGTTCAAGCCGCGTCGGTCCAGCAAAAGGACCGCCATCAGACTCGCTGCCGTGGGTGCGCTGGCTGCCGCGGTAATCGTCCCTCACGTGCGGCGCCAGCTTGGGATTCCGGCTGCCGTCACGGTCGCGTCAACAGTCTCGGCACCGCTTGCCATAGCGGTTCTGTGGCCGCGCTCGCGCCGCCGCGATCTCGGGCTCTTCGCGGCGCAGATGTGGGCCTTCGCGGTCTGCCATGAGCTCCCGTACGACAACCCGAAGCGGCTGCGCGAGCGTCTCTACATCGAGTATCCGATCCGGATCGACCGCTGGATAGGCCGCGGCGTGCTGCCCAACGCCAGACTGCAGAACTGGCTGCATCAGGGCCGTTTCGGCAACGATCTCACCAAGTTCGCCGCCTGGACTCACTGGTCCTGGTTCGTCCAGCCCTACGCGGCGATCTTCTGGATCCTGATTCGCAACAACGAGAAGTTCCCGCAATCGGCACGCCAGCTGGCGGCCACCTTCGACATCGGTTGTGCCATGTATTTCGCCATTCCGACCGCTCCGCCGTGGTGGGCGGCCGAGAATGGGTACATAGACCCGAAGATCGCTGACGAACACGTAAAGAGGGTCATGCTTGAGTACGGCGAGAAGCTCTGGGGTCCGGCCTGGACCAGAATCTTCGGGACGCTGGGGTCGAATCCCTGGGCGGCGATGCCGTCCCTTCACTTTGCCACGGCGCTGATGGCGGCAATCCTGCTCAGCGACGCCGGGGGCAAGATCGAGGGAACGCTCGGCTGGGCCTACGCGCTTTCTCTCGGGTTCGCACTCATATATCTGGGGGAGCACTACGTGACCGACCTGCTGGCCGGGGCCGGGGTGGTGCTGCTCGCCCGCAAGGGTGAGCCGCTGGCTCGGCCAATCGTGCACATGGTCAACCGCCGGCTCCAAAGACTCGAGGCCCTCGCAGCCGGCGGATGACCCAGTCCACAGAGCGGCGACCGAAACAGGATGAAGTGGAGGGGGATGGTCTTCCCGTCTTCACGACCAGAGGGGTGATCCAGACTCTTGCGCTGATCGTCCTGCTTATCGTCGCGATTTACTTCCTGCTGCCGAAACTCGCCGGCTTCGGTGACGCAATCGGAATGCTCGGAGAGGCGAACCCCGTATACGTGGGGATCGCGATCGGATTCTGCGTTCTCTCCTTCATCACTTACATCGCCCTCTTCCGGGCGGTCGTCGGCGGGGAGAGCTTCCCGATCACCTGGCGGGAGGCCTACGAGATCAACATGGCCGGTTTTGCCGCGACCCTGCTCTTTTCGGCCGGGGGTGCGGGCGGCGTCGTGCTCACTTACTGGGCGCTCAGGCAGGGAGGAATGGAGCGAAGGGACGTCGGCACCCGGATGGTCGCCTTCATCGTCCTCCATTACCTCTTCTATCCGCTGGCCATCCTCGTTTTCGGCATCCTGCTCGGCACCGGGGTGCTGAGCGGGTCGACGACCGTGTCGCTCACCTTCGTCCCGGCCGGGATCGCGCTGGTCGTGATGATCCTCGGCGGTGCGCTGGCCCTGGTCCCGACCGACATCGAGCGACGCATGGATTCCTTTTCCCGCCGGCATTCGGGCGTCAAGTTCCTGGCGAAGCTTTCGACCGTGCCCGCGATGGTGGCTGACGGAACCCGGGCAGCCCTCAGGCTGGTCGCGAATCCTTCCCGGGCCGGTCTTGCCGTGGTCGGAGCGATCGGCTTCTGGGCCGCGAACATCGGCATCCTCTGGGCGTCGTTCAAGGCCTTCGGGATCGCCATCCCCTTCGGTGTAGTGGTGATGGGCTTCTTCATCGGGATGGTCGCGAACCTGATCCCCTTCGTGCCCGCCGGTGTCGGAGCGGTCGACGCGGGAATGATCGGAACCTTCGTGCTCTTCGGATTCCCCGAGGAGCAGGTGTTCGCCGCCGTTCTGATCTATCGCCTGGTCGCTTTCTGGCTGCCGATTCCGACGGGAGTGGCCGCCTTCTTCCAGCTGCGCAAGACGGTCAAGCGATGGAAGCGGGAGGGACTGCCGATCGATCGCCCGCCCAAACCCGGGCTGATCGAGGAGATCCTCTGAAAAGTGGAGTGCCCCGCCGGGCGCTACACTTACTTCAGAAAGTAAAGTAAAGAGACCGGAAGACGAAACAGGTACGGACAATGAGTGAAACCGAAGTCGAGAACATGATCATCATCGGCGGTGGCCCCGCCGGCTACACGGCCGCTCTCTACGCAGCGCGGGCCGAGCTCAGTCCGCTCGTCTTCGAAGGGTTCCAGTGGGGTGGGCAGCTCCAGAACACGACCGACGTCGAGAACTTCCCCGGCTTCCCCGAGGGGATCATGGGACCGGAGATGATGACCCGCTTCCGTGACCAGGCAGAACGGTTCGGCACACGCTTCGTCACCGATGACGTCGACAAAGTCGAACTGACCGACGGCGGAATCCACAAGGTCTACCTCGGTGACGAGGTCCATCACGCGAAGACCGTGATACTCGCCATGGGGGCGGAGCCCAAGCGGCTCGGTATCCCCGGCGAGATGGAGATGGCCGGCCGCGGGGTCTCCACCTGCGGGGTCTGCGATGGCGCCTTCTTCAAGGATCGCTCGACCATGGTCATCGGCGGCGGTGACTCCGCGATGGAAGACGCAGTCTTCATTTCCAAGTTCGCCTCGAGCCTCGACCTCGTACACCGGCGCAACGAGTTCCGTGCCTCGAAGATCATGCAGGAGCGGGCCGAGAGCCAGCCCAACATTGCCCTGAAGACCCCGTGGGCCCCCGAGGCATTCCTGCCCGGTGACGATGGTGCCCTGGAGAAGGTTCGCCTGAAGCATTCCGAGAGCGGTGAGGTTGAGGAAGTGCCGGTCGACGGGGTGTTCGTTGCGATCGGTCACATCCCGAGGTCGGAACTGGTGGTCGGTCAGGTCAACACCGATGACGAGGGCTACGTGATCACCGAGGAGCCTTCGACCAAGACGAACCTCGACGGCGTCTTCGCGATCGGCGACCTGGTCGATCACACCTACCGCCAGGCGATCACCGCGGCTGGTTCAGGCTGCAAGGGTGCCCTTGACGCCGAGTGGTACCTCCGCGACGCCACCTTCTAGGGCACATCTGCAGTCGCGCCGGTCTTCGCCGGCGCTCCAATCTCAACTCGTCCCTCCCACTCGAAGCAACTGATGGTTGGGAGGGGCTCCGTTCGGTGGCTACCCGAGGTCGTCCGTGAGGGCAGTCTCGAAGGCCTTCTGAGCCATGACCGTGAGCTGTCCGGCGACCGATGGCAGGTTCGTCCGGTCCACCGAGGAGACGGGCTGGACTTCCCTGGTCGTCGAGGCCAGGAAGGCTTCCGGGGCAGCCAGCAGGTCGTCAATTCCGAACTCGCCCTCCTCGACTTCCACCCGTTCGACGATCTTTCGCCGGGTTATCGAATCGAGGGCACCGGCTTCGAGCGCCGGGGTTCGGAGTGTGCCTTCCGAAGTGGCCCAGAAAATCGAAGAAGTCGGAGCCTCCAGGACGACACCATCCGGGCGGACGAAGAGCGCTTCCTCGGCCCCGGCCGCCTTCGCCATGCGGGTCACCTGCATGTTCGCCGCATAGGAAAGTGACTTGACCCCGTTCAGCACCACGGTCGGCGAGTAGGTCACGGTAGCCAGAGCGATCGCCGGGGGGTGGACGGGCAGGGGCTCGGCCGTGATGATCCTTCGCCCGGCCCGGGTCTGGACCAGTCTCAGCAGGCAGTCCCGCTGATCGAGCGTGGCGAGCAGGCCATTCAGCTCTTCAATGAACTCCGCGCGCTGAAGAGGCAGCTGGATCGCGTCGGCGGACCGGCCCATGCGATCGAGGTGGAGGTCGAGTGCGAAGGGCCTGCCGTCGTAGAGCCGCAGGACCTCGAACACCCCGTCACCCCTCAGCAGGCCGTCATCGGGGAGCGGAAGGAAAGCCTGGCCTGGCTCAAGTATCTCCCCGTCGACGCTGAATATGGTCGGCTCGGCCATCGGCAGCAGCATAGAACCGGCGTCGGGCGCCTGTGGTCCAGCTGCTGTCGGCTCACTTCATCGCGCCGATGCGGTGAAAGAAGTCGGTCAGGATCCTGGCCGTGGCCCCCCAGATCAGGTGGCGGCCGAGCTCAAAGGTGGGGGTCCTGATCGGAACCCCCCGGCGCACCAGCCGGCGCATCGCGTACGCCTCGGTCAGGTCGTCGAACCCGAAGTTGAGGATCGCGGCGACCTCGTCCGGGTTCGCGATCATTCTCGCCTCCGGGGACACGAGACCGACGATTGGCTGGATCCGGAACGAGGTGGCGAAGGTTCCGACCGGAGGAACGGCACCGATCACTTCTACGTGTTCAGGTTCAAGGTCGATCTCCTCATGCGATTCGCGGAGGGCGGTCTCTTCGAGGTTGCGGTCATCCGGTTCGGTCGTCCCGCCCGGGAAGGAAATCTCCCCCGCGTGCTTGCGCAGGTCGGCCCGGCGCTCGGTAAAGGTCAGGTGGGGGTCATGCGGCCAGCCGGTGATCGGCAGCAGCACGGCCGCCTCCGTGTTGCCGTGGGCTCTCATCGCGACCGCTGATTCGGTGTCGAGCAGCAGTCCCGGGAGGTCGATCGCCGTGAAGTCCACGGCAAGGATCATGCCGGACAGGGGCCGCTGACGTGTCGATTCCCGGGACCACCGGCGGTAAGCTGCCGCGCATGAACCGGAAAGTCATCCTGGTCTTGCTCGCGCTTGCCGCCTCGCTGTCAACGCCCGCTTCCTCCTTCGCCGCAAAGAACGGCACGTACGTCGGCAAGGATGAAGGCAAGGTCAAGGTAGTGATGAAAGTCAAGAACAACCGGGTCACCTACTTCAAGGGAGATCCGGCGGGTAGCTGTTACGGCATCGGTTCGACCCTGGTCGCCTTCACCTTCCCGTCGGCCGCCCAACGGCCCAGCGCTAGTTCGAAGATCACCCGGACCGGCGTTTTCAGTGCCGTCTTCAAGGGTTCGCCCGATGTCAGCTTCAAGGATGACCGGCGCGTCCTGACGGGAAAGATCAAGGGCAACCGGGTGACCGGCCGGATGATCGTCAGCGGACTCTGTCAGGCCGACCAGAAATTCACAGCCATCCGGAAGTAGGCGGTCCGTGGACTACGCGTCACTGATCCGGGCGGTCCCTGATTTCCCCGAACCGGGGATCCTCTTCCGGGACATCACGCCACTCCTGCTCGACGCCGGGGCCTGTCGCTCGGCCGTCTCCGATCTGGCCGAGTGGTCGGAGCCGCTGAAACCGGACCTGCTCCTGGCCGCGGAATCCCGTGGCTTCATCCTCGGTGGTGCGCTCGCCCAGACCCTTGACATCGGTTTCGTGCCGGCCCGCAAGCCGGGACGATTGCCCTCGGAGACGCTCTCGGTGGAGTACCAGCTCGAGTACGGGTCCGATTCGCTGGAGGTACACACCGATTCGATCTTCAACGGAGCCAAGGTGCTCGTACATGACGACCTGATCGCGACCGGGGGCACGGCCCTCGCCAAGATCAACGCGATCGAAAAGCTCGGAGGGGAGGTTGTCGGCTGCGCGTTCCTGATCGAGCTGGACGGACTGGGAGGGAGGGGACACATCACACCCCACCCGATGCACGCCCTGGTCAACCTGCCCGCCCAAGGTTGATCCGATCGCTGGCAGAGCCGTCCCGACCGTCTGAACAGGGTGACGGGACGGCGGGTTTCACTTGCGGCCCCCAAAGGCCGCCCCTCAAATTATTACGGGGACGGTGCCACCGTCTATGCCCCAGGCGGCGCCTGAGACGTAGGAGGCCCGTTCGGAGCAGAGGAAGACGATCGCAGAGGCGATCTCCTCCGGGGTGGCCAGTCTGCCGATCGGTCGCTTTTCGCCCGCTGCCCGAAGCGCCTCCTCACGGCTCTCGAGTCCGGCGGCTTCCTTCGACTGGTCGAGCAGACCGCCCTCTGCCATCCACAGGTCGGAGGCGGTCGGGCCGGGGCAGATCGCATTGACCATCACGCCCTCTGAAGCGTGGCGCTCGGCGAACTGCCGGGAGAGCGAGAGCATCGCCGCCTTGCCCACCGAGTAGTCCGGCATCATCGAGGAAGGTCGCTTGCCGGCAGTGGAGGAAACGTTCACCACCCGGCCCCAGCCGTGCTGGACCATGTCGGGGATCGCGGCGCGCATCAGGTTCAGCGGCGCGATCACGCTCATCTCGAACTGGAAGCGGAAGTCATCCTCGCTTGCCTCCTCGAGCGGTTTCCACTCGGCGACACCGGCGTTGTTGACCAGCACGTCCACCTTGCCGAAGGACTGCTTGGCCGAAGCGATTATGTGCTGGCCGGCGCAGTCGACCGTTACATCCTGGACCACTACCTCGACCTCGCCGCCTTCGGCCCGGACGACCTCGCGCATGGCGGCAAGCTGCTCCGGGTCGCGGGAAACCATCAAGACCTTCGCGCCCTCGTCACAGAGCTGCCTCGTGACCTCGAGGCCGATCCCCCCGCTGGCCCCGGTGACCACACAGACCCGGCCCTTCAGCCCCAGGTCCATCGGGCTACGGCTCCTGGTCGCCGGACTTGCGACGGCCCTCGAACAGGGCGGGGAAGTCGACGTCGGCGTAGCGGGCCATCGAGAAGACCAGGTCGGACGCCCGGTTCAGGAAGCGCAGGATCTCCGGCGAGGCGAGCTCGTCTGCCAGCTTGATCCGGACCACGGCCCGCTCGGCCCGCCGCACGATCGT
>JRYG01001292.1_pt1 | contig 18257 bp, 13 predicted proteins | sample 235341 | NCBI WGS metagenome assembly JRYG01 (sample SAMN03074218, study PRJNA261478) | activated sludge metagenome | biome: Wastewater Treatment Plant; feature: Wastewater; material: Activated sludge; isolation source: activated biomass of a wastewater treatment plant treating hydrocarbon... ... | reverse complement strand
GTGCAGATGCACGCCATCCAGACCAGCGGCAACTGCATCCGCAACGTCACCGCCGACCATCTGGCCGGGGTCGCCAAGGACGAAATCGAGGACCCGCGCATCTACTGCGAGATCATCCGCCAGTGGTCCACCTTCCACCCGGAATTCTCCTATCTGCCGCGCAAGTTCAAGATCGCCGTGACCGGCGCCGTGCACGACCGCGCGGCGGCCCAGGTTCACGACATCGGCCTGAATCTGCTTCGTGGCGAGCGGGGCGAGATCGGTTTCCGGGTCCTGGTCGGCGGTGGATTGGGCCGTACCCCGATGATCGGCCAGGTCATCCGCGAATTCCTGCCCCGGCGCGATCTGCTGTCCTATCTGGAAGCCATTCTGCGGGTCTACAACCAGCACGGGCGGCGCGACAATCTGTTCAAGGCGCGCATCAAGATTCTGGTCAAGGCGCTGGGCGCGGACGCATTCCGGGAGCAGGTCGAGGCCGAGTGGGCACAGATCAAGGATTCCGGTCTGATTCTGGATCAGGCGGAAATCGAACGGGTGCGCCGTTGCTTCGCTCCGCCGCCCTACGAGTCGGACGCCGCCCGCGACTCCGGTTTCGAGCAGTGGCTCAAGAGCGACAAGGCGTTCGCGACCTGGGTGCGTCACAACGTCGCCGAGCACAAGGTGCCCGGTTACCGCAACGTGTTCGTGGCGCTGAAAGAGCCGGGCGTTCCGCCGGGCGACATCGACGCCGACCAGATGGACGCGGTGGCCGATCTGGCCGACCGTTACAGTTTCGGCCAGATTCGCGCCACCCATCAGCAAAACCTGCTGCTGGCCGACGTGCGCCAGGCCGATCTCTACCCGCTGTGGCACGCCTTGAAGGGACGGAAACTGGCCGCGCCGGTGATCGGCACGCTGGCGGACATGATCTGCTGTCCCGGCCTGGACTATTGCAGCCTGGCCAATGCCAGTTCCATCGCGATTGCCCATCAGATCAACGAGAAGTTCGACCGGCTCGACTATCTCTACGACCTGGGCGAGCTTCGACTCAACATGTCCGGCTGCATGAACGCCTGCGGCCACCATCACGTCGGTCACATCGGCATTCTCGGCGTGGACAAGAAGGGCGAGGAGTGGTACCAGATTTCGCTGGGCGGTTCCGCGGAGAACGATGTTTCGCTGGGCGAGATCCTGGGGCCTTCGGTGCCCAAGACCGAGGTCGCCAACACGCTGGAGCGCATCCTGCGGGTGTACGTGGAGCGGCGCGAGGACGGTGAGCGCTTCCTCGACACCCTCCGGCGCATCGGCCTCGAACCGTTCCGGTTGCGGGCCTACGCTCCGGGCAGCGATCAAGCGAGGCAGGAGGAGAAGCGCTATGCGGTCGGTTATTAAGCACCGTCGGATCGTCGAGGATCGCTGGCAACACGTCGCCGACGACGCCGACCCGCCGGCCGGGCCGGTCATCGTGTCGCTGGCCCGCTGGCGGCGGGAACGGGCTGCGCTGCTGGAGCGCGGCGAGCCGGTCGGGGTCCGGCTGCCGAACACCGCCAACGTGGCGGATGTCGCGGGGGATTTGCCCGTGCTGGCGCTCGTGGCGCTGGAATTCCCCAAATTCACCGATGGCCGCGCCTATTCGCAAGCCCGACTGCTGCGCGAGCGCTACGGCTATCGGGGCGAAATCCGGGCGGTGGGCGACGTGCTGCGCGATCAACTGTTCTTCATGGCGCGCAGCGGTTTCGATGCGTTCGAGTTGCGGGCGGATCGCAGCCTGGAAGATGCGCTGGCCGCGTTCGAGGACTTCAGCGAGAGTTACCAGCCGGCCGCCGATCAGCCGTTGCCGCTATACCGGCGGGCGCGCTGAACGCGCCCGCCGGTCACTGCATGTACCAGTCCGGCGGAATCGGGTTGTCCGGCGTTTCGGAGCCCGATTTCCCGGCGATATCCGAGCCCGCGGCACCGACGTTGACCACCACGGTGGTGACGTTGTCGCTGGCGTCCCGCATCAAGGCCAGATGGATGAACGCCTTGACCGCTTCCTGACAGTTCTGGTTGCTGTGAGCCAGCAGGCGGGCGATTTCCTCGTCGCTCACCGTCTTGTTGAGGCCATCGCTGCACAGCAGGAACACATCGCCGGACTGCAAGGGATACACGGCCTCGTCGATCAGCAGTTCGTCCGCCGAACCGACGGCGCGGGTGATCACGTTGGCCAGCGGATGACGGTGCGCGTCCTCGGGGGGGATCAGTCCTTGATCGACCAGTTCCTGCACGTGGCTGTGGTCGCGGGTCAACTGCTGGAGTTGGCCGTTCCGCAGCCGGTAGATGCGGCTGTCCCCCACCCACAGGCAGGCGCACTGGGTTTCATGGATCAGCAGCACCGCCACCGTGCTGCCGATGGTGCGGTTCTGGTAGCGCTGGGCCGATTCCTCGCGCAAGCGCCGGTTCACCTCGCGCAAGCGTTCCCGTGTCGAGTCCAGCAAATCTCGCCAACCCTTCGGCGACGGGATCTGCTGCAAGGTCTCGACGATCATCTGACTGGCGATATCGCCGGCTTCGTGCCCGCCCATGCCGTCGGCCACCGCCCAGAGGCCCACTTCGGGCAAGACGAGGCAGGCGTCCTCGTTGATGGCCCGGACCATGCCCACATGGCTGCGGCCGGCGGACGACCATTGAAAAGCTTGCTTCTCACTCATGACGAACGCTCCTCGGTGGCGGGCGGCCCGCCCGTCTGGGGGGCGGTGCCGGCGAGCCGTTTTTCGTTCCAGCCCCATTGCCGCCAGTCTCCGGCCAGCAACGCCGCGAAGCCGGAAGCCGGCGGCAGGCCCTCGCAAATCAGCAGGCAGCGGACGATCCGCTCGGAACCTTCGGTCCACCAAAGACTGTGCCGCGGAAAGCCGCATCGCAGCAGATCGTTCGCCAGGACCGGGGTTAACCGGGTCCATTCCAGGGTTTCGGGCACGGGACAATACCAGGCGTTACCCTCCATGCTCTCATCTGGGAGAAACGCCGGGGCCGGCGGCCTGCCCAGCGCCGCCACTTGCTGGCTGAAATCGTCCACGTCCAGCCGGTTGAGGTCGAGTCCAGCCAAAGCCAGTCGCTCGGCTTGCCGGAACCAGCCCTCGCCGAGGGCCGGCAGCGTGAACAGGGGCCACTTCGGCTCCAGCGGTACGGTGATCGTCAGCGGATAGTAACGGCCCACCCGGTCCACGCTGGGCATCAGGATTCCCGCGTGGGCGACCGGTCCGCACAGTCCGGCGCTGAGCGCGAACCGCCAGATCGGGCTGGTGCAGTAGCACTCGCGCCAGAGGCTGCCCAGTTGGGCGCGGCTGTGGGCAATGGCTTCCTGCAGCCAGGCGTCCCAGGGATCGAGGAAGGATTTTGGCAGATGGCGGCCAATGAAGTCACCCCGGCCGGGCAACTTGCCGAAAAAGCCCGCCACGGACCCTTCCGATGCGAAGAGCGCGTTTTTTCCGGGCATCGAAAATCCTCCCGCGAGTCCGCCGCCATGTCATTCAGGAAACTTATAGCTGTTCCGGGCACTGAAAGCCCGCCAGTTCCTGCAAATTAAACGGATTGAAGACATTGCCGGGCGTGCGCAGTTCGTAGACGGCCTGCCGGCCGCTCAACTGAAACGTGACCTGGAACTGCCCGGAGCCCAGCGGCTTGATCTGGGCCTGGTCGAGAATCCTGAACCAGGCCCACGGGCCGGTTTCGCTCAGTTGCGACGGGCCGCCGGCGGTTTGCGGCAGAAACTCGATCCGCGCCTGTCCGGAAGTCCCGGTCCATTGCAGGTCGGCGACCCGCGCGGCCTGACCGGCGGTATACGTCAGCGTCTGGCCGTCCAGGCTGATCACGACCTGGCTGGCGTCGCCGACCAGTTGGACGGGAATCAACTGAAAGCGGATCGCCGGGGCCTGGCCGCCGCCGAACAGGGCGTTGCGGATGACGGCGGCCCGCTGGAAGACTTGCAGGATTTCCGGCGCGAGGCTTTGTTCGGGGCCGGTCGGACCGCGCCAGCGCCAGGCGCCTTGCGAGGTGTCGACGTAGGATTGCAGATTCTGCCTGAAAAAACTGTCCATGAGCCCGTTCGGTCCGAAGAAGCGGCCGAAAGCCGCGAGCGTGGCGTCCGGCGGCCCTTGCGGGACGCGACTGGGGCCGCCGGCGCCAGGACCCTGGCCAACCCACTGAATGGTGTTGGTCGGGACGCCGGCGCCCGGCGCGCCGCCCGGTCCCGCGCCGCTCCACTGCACGGTGACGCGCCGCAATGGATAGCGACCGCTCAGATTGTCTTGAAAAAAAGCGGCTATTTGCGCCGCTTTCCATTGAGCGTTCAACCGGTCCCGCAGGCTGCGGACAATGTCGATGCTGTCCCGGGCCAGTTTGTCCAGCAGGGTGTTGAAGGGCGGCGGCTTGCGGGCGGCGTCCACCTGGAGCTGGTTGGCCACGGCCCCGAACTGATCCTTGAGAGTTTGCGGCACGCTGCCGTCGGGGCTGGCTTCCCGGGCGCGGGCGATGGCGTTCAGGTGGCCGTACAGATCGTTGAGGGTGGAAAGCGATTTGTCGAGAGGGGGAATGGCGCCCTCGGCGCCGGCGATTTCACGGCTGTATTGCGTGTTGAAGCCCAGCAGGCGCGGGTCGACGCCGCACGGCTGAAGCCTGGCCGGACCGGCGGTCTCGGGGGTGCCACCCAGGATGCCGGCGATTCTGTCGGTCAGCGACGGGTCGGCGGGGGCTTTGCCGGCGTCCGGCTGGGCGGGCGGGCGATCCAGGGCGGTTTCGCGGGCCACGGTTTCGAGCAGCGTCCGCAGCGGCGAGGTCGGGCCGGACAGCACTTGCAGGATGTCGAGCGCCGTGTCCGGGTTGGTGAATTCCTTGATCCTGATGTCGGCGAGCAGGTCTTGCCACTGGCGCAGGTAGTCGCCCAGATAGAGGCGGCAAACGCCATCGGCGATCTGTTGCCGCTCCGCCGGTGTGTTGGAAACCTGGGCCACCGTTCCCAGAATCCAGCTCTCGTCGGCCAGTTGCCCGACCAGCTTCGGGCTTTCGCCGAGAAAGAACTGGAAGTAGCCATTGTAGGTATACAGGCCGATAACGCCGCTGTTGAGCGGCTGGCCGCTCTTGCGGTCGAACACCCGGGGGGTGTCGGGACCGGCGGCCAGGGTCAGGCCGATGTCGGGCGGGGCGCCGGCGCTGCGCTGGTTTTGCTTGAGTCGTTCGTAAATCCGCTGGGCCAGGGGAACCTGGTTGAGCAGGCCGCGGATGTTCTGGATCAGGGCGCTGTCCAGCGCGATGGGCGATTTCAGGGGGGCCTGTTCCAGCAGCGCGTCCAGATGGGCGGTCAGGCGGTCGCGCTGTTCCCGGTCGACGCTCCGGGGCAGATGGGTTTGCCATTCCTGTTCCAGCCAGGTCTTGACGATCCTGGCGTCGAAGCGCTCCGGGTCGTCCATCATCAGGTAGACCTTGAGCGTGTCGTACAGATAACCGGTGTTGCCGGCGTTCTGGCGCAATCGCTCTTCCATGCGGAGAATGATGCGGGGCAAAAACGCCTGCCCGAGCAGGCGCTGATAAATCGCCAGCGCTTCGCCGCCGAGCTTGTCGCCCTGATAAAGGCCGAATCCCATCAGCCAGGGCTTGCCGGCGTCGTGGTCGCCGTAGCCGCCGGGAATGGCGCGAGCGGCATCGAGCAGCGGCAGGGCGGCGACCGGATCGGTTTGGTCGGGGGACAGCGCTTGGATCTGCCTGGCCACTTCCAGGCGCTGTTTTTCCACCGCCCGCACGTACAACTCGTTGCGGGCGTAGCTGGTCAGCCACAAGGCGGCGGCGATCACGGTGACGAGCAGGGCGGCGGCGTAGGCCCCGCGCTGGATCCAGGCCCGCCAGCGTTCCACCCGCAGGTTGGCGCCGGCGAGCTCGGCCTCGGGAAAGATCACGTCGCGCAGCAGCCGGGTGATGAAATAGCTGCGGCCCTTGCCCGAGAAAGTGCTCAGCGTTTGCCGGCGCAGCCCGAAGGTGCTGGCCAGTGAACTCATCAGCCGGTCGATGGGCGTGCCTTCCTGAGTGCCGCTGGTGAAGTACACGCCCCGCAGCAGGACGCGCTCCTCGAACCGGCTGGGTCGGAACACGTCCTTGAGGAATCGGTCGGCGATCTGCTTCAGCGAGCCGAATTGCTGGGGAAAGGTGTAGATCAGGTCGCGCCGCTGCGGGTCGCGCTCGTTCTGCAAGCGCTCCACCAGCCGGTCGTTCAGGCGTTGCTCCAGCAGCTCGAATTCGGCGATGAAGTGCTGGACCACGCCTTCCGGATTGGCGGGGTCGTCCATCGGCAGGGTCGCGCCCCAAACCTGGGCCCGTTCCTCCTGACCCAGATCGTTGAAGAATTCGACAAAGCCGGCGATCAGGTCAGCCTTGGTGAACAGCACGTAAATCGGGAAGCGAATGCCGAAATGTTCGTGCAGCTCCTGCACCCGCTGTTTGATGGCCAGCGCCTGGGCCGCGCGCTCGTCCTCGCTCTGCTGCATCAGGTCGGCCAGGCTGATGGCGATGAAGGCGCCGTTGATGGGCCGGCGGCGGCGATGTTTCTTGAGCAGGTCCAGAAAGCCGCGCCAAGCCGCCCGGTCCACTTCCTCGTGGCTGTCCTGGGTGGTGTAGCGGCCGGCGGTATCCAGCAGGACCCCTTCGTCGGTGAACCACCAGTCGCAATTGCGGGTGCCGCCCACGCCGCGCACCTTGCCGGCGCCCAGCGGGAAGTGCAGGCCGGAGTTGATCAGCGCGGTGGTTTTGCCGGAGCCGGGCGGGCCGATGATGATGTACCAGGGCAACTGGTACAGATATTGACCGCGTCCGGTCCTGCCGCCCAGCCTGGTTTTCCTGAGCACCGTCAGCGCTTCGTCGAGCCCCTGCCTGAGGGTGGCGATTTCCTCGGCGGAGGCGGCCTCCTGTTCCTTCTTGCGCTGTTGCTGCTCGCGCGCTTCCGGGCCGCCATCGCCCGCCGCGGCGGGTCCGGCGGGTCCGGCGCCACCCTGGCCGATTCTGCCGGCCTGACCGGCCAGATCGGCCAGCATGTCGCGGTTGTTGCGCAGCGTCTGGATGTAGTAGATGACCTTGTAGATCGCCATGGAGGCGCCGAAGGTCGCGATGGTGGCGATACGACCCAGATCCGAGGCGAGTGGCGAGGTTCCGGCCACGGCGATCAGCGGCCCGAGGTACCAGATCAGGCCGCCGACGGCGAGAAAGCCGGTGATGCCGATCAACCAGGGATTTTTCAGAAAGCCCAGGATTTTCTTCATAATCCCGACCTAATTGACGCGGGCCAGCAGGATGATGTCGACGCGCCGGTTCAGCGCCCGATTCTGCGGAGTGTCGTTGGCGGCGACCGGCTCGGTGTCGGCGCGCCCTTCGCTGCCGAACCGGCCGGGGTTGTTGCTGGCCGAGGCCAGGATTTTCACCACGCTGTCCGCGCGGGCTTTGGACAGATGCCAGTTGGACGGGAATTGCAGGGTCCGAATCGGAACGTTGTCGCTGTGGCCGGTGACCAATACCCGGCCCTGCACTTTGTTCATTTCGGCGCCGATTTGTTGAAGCAGGTTGTAAAAGCCCGGCTTGACGTCGGCCCTGCCGGAATCGAACAGCCCATCGCCACGGATGCGGACCGTCGTCTTGTCGGCCTCTTCGACGACCGCCACCAGCCCCTGCCGGATTTGCGGATCCAGGAACGTGCGAAAGTTCTGTGTGATCTGAGCGAGGTTGGCGTTGGGCTGCTGGGGTTTGACCGGCGCGGGGGCGGCGGTGACGCCGGCCCGCCGCACCATCGCCACGTCCGCACCGCGCAGATCGCTGAGCGCGGTGAGCACCGGATCGGAGGCGCTGTTCAACAACCAACTGAAGATCGCGTAGGCGAGCAGCAGCAGGGCCGCCGCGACCGCCGCCACCACCCAGAGCGGGACGTAGCGGATCAGCGGGTTGCGCTGTTCGACGCTGCCGCGCCAGTGCGGAGACAACTCCCGCTCGAACTCGCCGCGAGCGGTGCGGATGGCGTTGTAGACCCGTTCCCGTTGTTCCTCCAGCCGCCCGCGGCCGTTTTCCAGCAACCGGTAGCGGCCTTGAAAACCGAAGGCCAGACACAGATACAGCAGTTCCAGCAGGTACAGGTTCTTGCGCGGATCGAGAATGATGGCATCCAGCAGTTCGAAGACTTTTTCGCCGCCCCAGGTTTCGTTGTGAAAGGTGATCAGCAGGCTGTTCTCGCTCCACTGGCTGGCCCGACCCCAGGGCGTGTTCAGCACCACTTCGTCGAGGGTGGTGCAGAGCACGTAGCGGGCCCGGAACACCGTTTTCTCGTCGATGCCCGCGTTGCGAGCGTGGGCCGTGAAGGTCTTCATCTCCTCGATCATGCGCCGGCGCAGCCGCTCGGGATCGGGATGCGAAGCGGTGTTTTTCAGCCGCATGATCAGGCTCAACAGCGGCGTGGCGGCGGCCTCCAGTGGATTCAGCCCAACGCCGCTCAGCGCGGGAGCTTCCTCGGGCGGCGCGCCGGTCGGGCGCGCCGGCGGCGCGGGAGTCGCGTCCGAACTGGGGCGCCGGCCACCCGGCGCCGGACGGACGATGGTGCGCTCGCTGTCGTCGCCGCCGGTGGCAAACGGATCGTCGATGGTCACGGTGGGTTACTCGATCACTCTTTGATGGCCCAGAACGCCATTTCCAGGCCGGGGAACTCGCCGCCGACATGGAAGGCGAAGCCGCCGGAATTCAGGAGCTGTTTCCAGAATTCGCTGCTGCGGTCGAGCCGGTAGTAGATGAAATCGGCCCGGAACGGGATTTCCCGCGGCGCCACCGGCAGGGCGCTGACGCCGATGCCAGGCAGGTGATGGTTGACGAATTGCGCGATGCGTTCGACCGGACCGATCTTGACCTGGGTCGGGAACCGGGTGCGCAACAGATCGGCGGCCATGTCGGCGCGGACCGCCAGGATGAAGGTGGCCTTGGTGAGCAACGGGCGTTCGCGGTCGGTGATGATCGCCACCCGAATGCCGTACTGACGCTCCTCGATGGGAATCTGGATGGCCGCCTCCACTTCCTCCAGGCTGAGCGAACGACGCAATTCCNNCGGCGTTTGACCTTGTCGGTGAAGGTGGCCATTTCGCCGGCCAGCTGCAGCGCGATCTGGTGGAAGGCCTCGGGATGCAGGCCCCGCATGGCGGCCAGATGGGCGAACAGCGGCTCGAAGCGGTTGACGGCCTGCAAGCGCAGAAACTGGGCGATGTCCAGGCTGGCGCCGCGCGCCGCGCCCGCGCCCACCACCCGCTCGGCCAGGGCGTCGCCGCGCTGGTGCAGCAGTCCGAAGACCTCGGAAACGAAACCGCTGAGCGCCGGGATGCCCCGGCAATCCAGACAGGGCGGCAGATACTCGTCATCCAGCACCACCGTTTGGTCGGGCCGCTTCTCCGCCACGCGGGCGATGCCGATGCAGGTGTATTCGCTGAAATCCCGGGTGTCGAGGAACAGCCGCAGCCGGGGTTCGCCGATCTCGACGAAAGCGCTGTTGTTGGCGTTGTCGACGTTGTTGTCGCGCACCTCGCAGGCCACGGCCCGGTAACGGGCGGCGGTGTCGCGCTGCTCGCCGCGCTCCACGTCCGCCATGCCGGTCCGCCGCAGGGGCAGGGCCAGCATGACCCGGGTGTGGCGCGCGTCGGCGGCGATGTCGAGCGGCGCGGGCGGCGGATCGTGGTCGGGAATGCTGAAGGGCGTGCCGTCGGGCAGCAGACCGCTGGCGGCGGTGATGGCGATCTTGCCCAGCGCCAGCGCTTCCCGATCCAGAACCAGTTGCGCCACGCCCCAGTCATAAGGGCGCAGGTGGCCGCGGGATTGCCGGACGAAGGCTTCGAGATAGCGATCCTGTTGCTGGAAGTGCTGGGGACGCAGGAACATCCCCTCGGACCACACAACCTTGCTGTACCAGCTCATGGGACGTCGCTCGCTTGCTCGCTTCGTTGAGAATGGGATTGCCGTTTCCAAATCCTAGCAGTCTTGCCGCCAAACGGTAGCGGATGCAGGGATCGGGCCACGATGGGGTTCATGGCGTGCGCAGCCGCGCTTCGTAGGCGCGCGCGAACTCGTCACCGAACAGTTCGTTGAAATCGTCCTCGGCTTCCCGGGCGATGGCCTGATATTCGGCGGTGAACAGATCCCAATACTTGGCCTTGCGGTTGGCCGGCCAGAGGTTGTCGAGCACGCTCTGTTCGAGGCGGGTTTCCAGGTGGCGCGGGTCAAATCGGGCCAGCAGGCGGTTCAGAGCTGCCTGGATGCCGGCCATGACCGCCAGTTGGTGGGCCTTGATGTCGTTGAAGCCCTCGCGCACGGCCTGCACCGGCGACATGTAGGCGTCCTGCCGCCGGATCAGCAACAGGATCATGACCTCTTCCGGGCTGAGGGGCGGCCGGCCCGGCGGGGTTTTGAGCGGGTTGTTTTCCATGGGGCCGATGGCGGTGCGATCCAGTCGGAATTCGCCCTTGACGTCGCCGCGAGCCAGCAGGATTTCCATCAGTCCCCGCACGGTTTCGCGCAGGATCGCGCCCAGATTGGCCATGATCTCGGGCAGTTGATCCGCCGACACTCGCGCCCGCGACAAACCGGCGCCGTCCAGGAAGGCCCGCAGCAGCGTGTCGGCGGTGGGTTCGGCGCCGATTGCCGGAGCGGGACGCGGTGATTCGATGGCCTCGCCCGATGGCGGCCGCGGCGCGGAGGGTGGCGCGGGAACCCGATCCGGCGGCGGAGCCATGGATGCGACGGCGGGCGGAGTGGGCGGCGCCAGCCACCAGTCCTCGGGAATGAGCGGTTCGGGAGCGGCTTCGGCGGCGCCAGCCGGCGTTACGGGAGGGGTGACCGCCGGTGGTTCGGGTATTTCGAGTGGCGGTTGCGCTGGAGTTTCGGGTTCGGGCCGCGCCGGAACCGGCGGCAGCGGTCGCTCGACGGGCTGGCCCGCCTCCGGCGGTTTGAGTGGCGTCGGCGTCACGGAAATCAGCGACGGCAACTCCAGGCTGACCCGTTCCGGTCTGGACAAATCCGGTGCGGGTTCGGTGGTCGGCGCGCCGGGGAGCCGCGACCCGGCGCGGTGTTTCAAATCCAGACTGTCCTGATCCTCGGCCAGGATGTCGCTGAAGGACGGTTTGGCGATGCTCGGCGCAACGTCGAGTCCGGGGCGCTCTCGCGCTGCGTCCGGCGGCGGGTGCGGCGCCACGGACAGCTCGTCGCCGGGCATCGGCACGATTTCGGTCAGGACGCCTTCCGGGGCGGCTTCCAGCAGGTCCTCGCCCGTGGGCAGCAGGGCGACGGCGATTTCGTATTCGCCCAGAACGAAATGATCGCCATCATGGAGTTCGACCGTCTGGTCCCGGGCGATGCGCTGTTCGGAATCGTTGAGAAACGTGCCGTTCACGCTGAGGTCGGTGAGAAAGTAGCCGCCATCGCGGGACTGCACGGTGCAGTGGTTTTTCGACAGGATGCGCTCGGGATCCTGCAGGACCCAGTCGTTTTGCGCCGCGCGGCCGATACTGATCGACCCGCGGTCGAGGATTTTGGTGGTTTCCTGGCCAGGAGAAAGCCGCTGATAGCTGGTGATGGTCAATTTCAGAGGCATACGCGCGTTCCGTTGGCAGAGGATCCGCTTTGATCGCCCGAGCGGAATTCATCGAATTGATCGCATGGGATCGCTGGAATTCAGTCTATACCGACCGGGTAATCGCGCCAAGCAGGGCTATACTTCAAGGCTTGACGAGCGGACGAGGCGCACGACCGATGAGCGTAATGGAGATTGAGAGTCTGTTGGGCGAGATCGCCGCCGCCGCGCCGTGCGGCGAGGATCTCGAATACGACCCGGCATTCGCGGAGTTGGAGGAATTGGCGCAGGGCACGCCGGAACGCCAGTACGGCGACACCATCATTCCCGCCGAACCGCCCGACTGGCGCGGCGTCAGAAACGCGGCCCTGGCCCTGTTCGAGCGTACCCGGGACTTGCGGGTGGCGGTCTACCTGGCCCGCGCCTTGCTACATACCGATGGGTTGCCGGGTTTCGCCGCCGGCCTGGGCGTGGTGCAAGGGCTGCTCGAACGGTTCTGGGACGACGTCTATCCACGGCTCGATCCCGACGACAACAACGACCCGACCCTGCGGATCAATATCGTGGTGGCGTTGTGCGATCCCGAAGCCACGCTGCGCGGGTTGCGGGAGACGCCGCTGGTCAGTTCGCGCGCCCTGGGTCGGTTCAGTCTGCGCGATGTCCAGATCGCCAGCGGCGTGCTGACGCCGGTGACGACCGGCGAGCAGGCGGAACCGCCGACCCAGGCCAGGATCGACGGCGCGTTTCAGGACGCCGATCTGGAGGAATTGCAGGCCACCGCCGGCGCGGTGACCGAGGCCATCGAGCGGGTCGAACGGATCGAGGCCGTGCTGACCGATCAGGTCGGCGTCACCCAGGCGCCGGATATGAGCGCGCTGACCGGGGTGTTGAAGGAAATCCGTCAGGTGTTGTCCGAACACTTGCACAGGCGGGGAGTGGGCCTCGCCGCTGGAATCGCGCCGGGCGAAACCGCCGCAGGCGAGCCGGCGGCGGGCGCCGCCGCGGTCGGCCAGCGGCTGGTGGTCGGCGAAATAGGCAGTCGCGAAGACGCGATTCGTATGCTGGACAAGATTTGTGAGTACTTTAACCGCTACGAACCTTCCAGCCCCGTACCATTCTTGTTGAAACGTGCTAAAAAATTGGTGACCAAGGACTTCATGGCGATTCTGAACGATCTTGCGCCCGGCGGAGCGGAGCAGGCAACCCTGATTTTCGGCTTGCAGGGGGAGGATACCGGCGATTGAGGGTCGATTGGCCGGACTTTTGGAACAATGACTGGTGATTTTGAGTGAGAGAGGTGATCTTCCGATGGCGATGAGCAGTCAGAAATTTATCGCTCGCAACCGGGCGCCGCGCGTGCAGATCGAGTACGACGTCGAGGTGTACGGTTCGCAGAAAAAAGTGCAGTTGCCGTTCGTGATGGGCGTGATGGCCGATCTGTCCGGCAAGCCCGTCGATCCGCTGGCGCCGGTGGCGGATCGCAAGTTCCTCGAATTCGACGTGGACAACTTCGACAGCCGCATGAAGGCCATGAAGCCGCGCGCGGCGTTTCGGGTGCCCAATACCCTGACCGGCGAGGGCGAATTGAGCGTGGACATCACCTTCGAGAGCATGGACGACTTTTCGCCGGCGGCGGTGGCGCGCAAGGTGGATGCCCTGAACAAGCTGCTGCAGGCCCGTCAGCAACTCACCAACCTGATGACCTACATGGACGGCAAGACCGGCGCGGAGGAATTGATCGCCAAGGTGCTGAACGATCCGACCCTGCTGCAATCCCTGGTGGCCGCGCCCAAGCCCCAGGACAGCGCGTCGCCCGCCGCCGAGGAGTGATGAGCCATGGCCGAAACCGAACAGAGCGCCCAGGTTCAGCCTGGAGCCGAAGCCCAGCCGCTGGAAGTCAGCGAGTTTTCCTCGTTGCTGCAGCGGGAATTCAAGCCCAAGTCCGATCAGGCCAAGGAGGCGGTCGAACACGCGGTCAAGACCCTGGCCGAACAGGCCCTGCAACATACGGCCCTGATTTCCAGGGACGTGCTCAAATCCATCGAATCGATGATCGCGGCCATCGACCAGAAGCTGAGCGAACAGATCAACCTGATCATCCATCATCCCGAGTTCCAGCAGCTCGAAGGCGCCTGGCGCGGCCTGCACTATCTCGTCAACAACACCGAAACCGACGAGATGCTGAAGATCCGCGTCCTGAACATTTCCAAGAAGGATGTGCACAAGACCCTGAAGAAATTCAAGGGCACCGCCTGGGATCAGAGCCCGATCTTCAAGAAGATTTACGAGGAGGAATACGGGCAGTTCGGCGGCGAACCGTTCGGTTGTCTGGTGGGGGATTACCATTTCGACCACAGCCCGCCCGACGTGGAACTGTTGCGGGAACTGGCCCAGACGGCCGCCGCCGCCCATACCCCGTTCATCGCCGGCGCGGCGCCCACCGTGATGCAGATGGATTCCTGGCAGGAGCTGAGCAATCCGCGCGACCTCACCAAGATTTTCCAGACGCCGGAATACGCCGCCTGGCGCTCGCTGCGCGAATCCGAGGATTCGCGCTACATCGGCCTGGCGATGCCACGGTTTCTGGCGCGGCGGCCCTATGGCGCGAAATCCGACCCGGTCGAGGAATTCGATTTCGAGGAGGACGTGGAAGGCGCCGATCACAGCAAGTACTGCTGGGCCAATTCGGCCTACGCGATGGCCACCAACATCACCCGCGCCTACAAGCTGTATGGCTGGTGCACCCGGATCCGCGGCGTCGAATCCGGCGGCGCGGTGGAGAACCTGCCCACCCACACCTTCCCGACCGACGACGGCGGAGTGGACATGAAGTGCCCGACCGAGATCGCGATCAGCGACCGGCGCGAGGCGGAGTTGGCCAAGAATGGCTTCATGCCGCTGATCCACAAGAAGAACACCGACTTCGCCGCCTTCATCGGCGCCCAGTCCTTGCAAAAGCCGGCCGAGTACGACGACCCGGACGCCACCGCCAACGCCAACCTGTCGGCCCGGCTGCCCTATCTGTTCGCGGTCTGCCGGTTCGCCCACTATCTCAAGTGCATGGTGCGGGACAAGATCGGGTCGTTCAAGGAGCGCGAATCCCTGGAGCGTTGGCTGCAGGAATGGATTTACAACTACGTGGACGGCAATCCCGCCATCTCCAGCGATGAGACCAAGGCCATGCGGCCGCTGGCGGCCGCCGAGGTGGTGGTGGAGGAAGTGGAGGGCAATCCGGGTTATTACACCTCGAAGTTCTTTTTACGGCCGCATTATCAGTTGGAAGGACTCACGGTATCGCTGCGGCTGGTTTCCAAACTGCCCTCGATCAAGGGTTGACGGATTTGGCGGGGAGCGGTCCGAACGGGCCACAATGGGCTGGCAGGCGTGGCCCGTTCCGAATCCGCCAGTGCGGCTTCGTAATAAAAATCCTATAAAAACAGTCGACTATGTTTTGGCACGACAAGTGCAAATCTTAAGATCGACAGCGGACTTTTCCAGCTTTCGCGCCGCGGAGCGTCGAAGGCGCCGTTGCTCGAAACGATGGGCATGACCCCATCAACACCGTTACTACTACATGGCGAGGATATGACGATGGCTGATGCATTTTTGAAAATTGGCGATGTCAAGGGCGAGTGCTCGGATCACGAGTACAAGGAGTGGATCGAAGTGCTGAGCTGGTCCTGGGGCGCCCACCAACTGGGCACCGCCGGGCATGGCACCGGTCTGGGCGCCAGCAAGGTGAGCATGAACGATTTCAGCTTCACCATGCATTTCTGCGCGGCGTCGCCGGAACTGCTGCTCTCCTGCTGCTCGGGACATCACTATCCGCAGGCCACGCTGGTGATGCGCAAGCCGACCGGCAAGGAAGGCGGGCAGCAGAAATTCCTGGAGTTCACCTTCAAGGACGTGATCGTCAGCAGTTATCAGACTGGCGGCGCCGGCGAGGATTTGCCGGTCGAAAGCCTGTCGCTGAACTTCACCTCCATGCAGCAGGAATACTTCACCCAGGATGAGAAGGGCGCGACGAAATCCGCTGGCAAGGCCGGCTGGGATGTCAAGACCAACAAGAAGATGTAATCGCGCGGCGAAGCCGTTCCGGGGTTTCGATGCGGATCCGCGCATTCGGCTGACCGGCTCGGTCCGGGTGCGCGGAATTTTTCTTTGTCCCCAAAGATCGGAAAACGCCGCTTATGCAAGCCGAGCAGAGTCTACGCGAAGGTCGGTTGCAGGATGCCCTGGCCGAGTTGCAGGCGCAGGTGCGCAAGGAGCCCGCCAACGCCAAGTACCGCATTTTCCTGTTTCAATTGCTGGCGGTGCTGGGCCAGTGGGAACGGGCGCTGAACCAGTTGAACGTGCTGGGCGAGATGGATGCCTCGTCGTTGCCCATGGTGCAAACCTACCGCGAGGCCATCCGCTGCGAATTGCTGCGGGCGGAGGTGTTCGCCGGGCGGCGCTCGCCGCTGGTGTTCGGCGACCCGGAGCCCTGGATGGCCTGGCTGCTGGAAGCGCTGCACCTGACCGCCGCGGGCCAGCACGCGCAAGCCCGGACCACGCGCGACCGGGCATTCGAGGCCGCGACGGCGACTTCGGGTATGCTCGATGGCCAACCGTTCGCGTGGCTGGCGGATGCCGACCCGCGCCTGGGGCCGGTGCTGGAAGCCGTCGTCAACGGGCGTTATTACTGGATTCCGTTCCGGCGAATCCAGGTGATCCAACTCGAACAACCCGCCGATCTGCGGGACTTCGTCTGGATGCCGGCGCAATTCGTCTGGGCCAACGGTGGCGAAACCGTGGGACTGATTCCCGCCCGCTATCCCGGCTCGCCCGCCGCCGCCGACCCGCTGGTGCAACTCGGGCGCAAGACCGAATGGCTGGAGCCCGAGGCCGGAACCTGGCTGGGGCTGGGCCAGCGAATGCTGGCGACCGACCGGGGCGAGTATTCGCTGCTGGACCTGCGGCGCATCGAGCTGGATTCCGAGGAAACGCCGACCGCGGAAATCGCCCCGGAAGCCGGTGTCGGCCATGGCTGAACTGACGCCGAAGGAGCGCTTGCAGCCCTCGCTGCTGGATCGGTTGACCGACGAGGAGCCGGACCAGCCGCGGGAAGCGCGGGACAAGCGGGTGCTGTCGATGAGCCGCTTGCGCGAATGCGTGCTGCGCGACCTGGCCTGGCTGTTCAACGCCACCCGGATGACGGACGACGAAGAGGTCGGACGCTATCCTTTCGCCGCCCACTCGGTCGTCAATTTCGGCTTGCCCGCGCTGGCGGGGGCGACGGCCCGCAGCCTGGATGTGAGCGAGCTGGAACGGAGCCTGCGTCAGGCGATCCTCGATTTCGAGCCGCGCATCCTGCGCCATTCGCTCCGGGTTCACGCGGCGCTCACCGAGGAACGGATGAGCCACAATGCCCTGACCTTTGAAATCGAAGGCGATCTGTGGGCGCAGCCGTTGCCTCTGCAATTGTATCTGAGGACCGAGATCGACCTGGAGAGCGGCCAGGTCAAGGTCGAGGAATCGAGCCGGGCGAGGGGGCGCTGATGGATCCCCGGCTGCTCGAATACTACAACCGGGAACTGCAACACCTGCGCGAAATGGGCGGGGAATTCGCCCGGGAATTTCCCAAGATCGCGGGCCGGCTGGGGCTGGAAGGTTTCGAGTGCGCGGATCCGTATGTCGAGCGCCTGCTGGAAGGGTTCGGCTTCCTGGCCGCGCGGGTGCAGCTCAAGATGGACGCCGAGTTCCCGCGCTTCACCCAGCATTTGCTGGAGATCATCTATCCGCATTATCTGGCGCCGACTCCGTCGATGCTGATCGCCCGGTTTCAACCGGATCCCACCGAGGGCGCGCTCGAACAGGGTTTCGTGATTCCCCGGGGCAGCGAACTGCGCAGCCTGCTGGGCAAGGGGGATCAGACGCCCTGCGACTATCGGACCGCGCATGAGGTGACGCTGTGGCCGCTGGAACTGACCGAGGTTCAGTATTTCGCCGGCAAGGAACCGGTGGCTCAGCTCGATCTGCCGGATTTGCCCAAGGTGCGGGCGGGTATCCGGCTGCGGCTGCGCACTACTCTGCCGGGGCTGCCGTTCGGCAAGCTGGCGCTGGACCGGCTGACCCTGTATCTGCACGGCAGCGAGGCCTTGCCCATGCGGGTTTACGAGCAGTTGTTGGCCAATGCGGTCATGCTGGTGGTCCGGCCTGGCCAGCGGCCAGCCCCCTGGCATGAAAGGGTAGCCGGCAACCACGTGCAGCGACAGGGATTCGCGGACGAACAGGCGCTGCTGCCCTACACGCCGCCCTCGTTTCAGGGTTACCGGCTGCTGCACGAATATTTCGCCTTCCCGCAGCGTTATCTGTTCGTGGAACTGGGAGGACTGGGACCGGCGGTGCGCCGTTGTTCGGATTCGGAACTGGAAATTCTCATCCTGCTCAACCGGGCCGATTCGGTGCTCGAAAATGCGCTGGAAATCGAGAACTTCGCTCTGTTCTGCGCGCCGGCGGTCAACCTGTTTCCCAAACGCGCCGACCGGATTCATCTCGGCGAGCAGGTTGCCGAGCATCATCTCGTGCCCGACCGGACCCGGCCCCTGGATTTCGAGGTATATCAGGTCACCGGCGTGACCGGCATCGGCGCGGAAGGCGAGGAGCAGGAATTCCTGCCGTTTTACGCCTCCCA
>JRYG01005663.1_pt1 | contig 18302 bp, 14 predicted proteins | sample 235341 | NCBI WGS metagenome assembly JRYG01 (sample SAMN03074218, study PRJNA261478) | activated sludge metagenome | biome: Wastewater Treatment Plant; feature: Wastewater; material: Activated sludge; isolation source: activated biomass of a wastewater treatment plant treating hydrocarbon... ... | reverse complement strand
TTTTGAAATCCAGCATTCCATTAGTCAACTGGGTTATCGCCTGTCCTTGAACGGCGATAAAGTCAGCTAATACATACTCCAGCGCAACCACTCTTTTTTCGAGATGAACAGATGCCATGATTTACAACATTTACAATAACTTCACTGCCATAAAAATAATAACAAATACAACGCTTTGCAAGTTCCAGGTGGCAAATGCCTCAAAATGCCCCAAAATGTCCCAAAAGGGTACCATTACAATTTGCGGCAGTAACTTTTAATATTATGCTAACACAGTATTTTGCAAGCACATCGTTAAAGAGCTATCACAATATGAAGAAAAGCGGAGTCTTTTGAAAAAAATATTCACACATAGTAACTGGTTTATTGTCGCGGTGGTCATATGGCTGGCTGCGGGTTGTGAAAAGCCGCGTGTCCGTATTGCGCCGCAGTTGTCGGATTATCCCCCGTTTTTGGCTGCCGACCCGTTGGAAGTTGATGAGCTTCTTGGGAAAATGAGTGTAGACCGGCTGATAGGCCAGTTATTGGTATCAAGGGTTTGCGGGGAGCCGACTGCTTCGGTGTATGAATGGGCAAAAAAAGGCACGGTTGGCGGCATTATAATGTACGATATTGGTTTGGAGACTTTTCTGGCGGTTTCAGACAGCATCAGGCGCAATGCGGCCCCTTTATTCTGGCAGGGTACAGAGGCGCCTTTATTACTTAACAACCAGTTTAACGATTTGCCTGTTTTTCCCTCTGAAGCTACCCTGCGCGTATCGCCCGCAGCCGATACCTTGCGAGAGTGGCTCTCGCGCATATATCCTGCACAGGCGCTGGCTGCCGGCATTCACGCCAGCTTTTCCATTAACGTACCCGCTGATTCCCTATCGGAAGAAAACTGCGCCACAACGGTTTGCGAAGAATTGGACAGGATTGTCGAATTCAACAAGCGGCACATACTCAGTATAGGGCATTCGCTGCGACCGGCGTTGTTCACTTATCCACGCGATTCCGCGGGTATACTGGATAGCCTGCTTGGCCCCTACCGGCAGTTGATCAGGCAGGGTATTAGCGGTTTTTGGCTCGATCCCGCTGCTGTGGGGCTTTCCCGGCAGCCGGCGGGTTACGCCGTTAAGTTACTGCGGGAAAAACTGAATTTCAGCGGCTTGCTGGTGGGCGAAACTGCCAGCCCAGCCGTTGCCGAAGCGCTATTGATCGCAGGTGCTGATATATTGGTACTCAATGACGACCCAACGCCCATTTTTCAATACTTGCGCCGCCTGGTGCGGACAGGCGCCCTGAGTCGCGCCACGCTAGAGGAAAAAGTGCGGCGTATTTTATTGGCTAAAGTGTGGACTCATCAATTGCCAAAAGCTATTAGCAGTTCACCGGACGACGGTTTGCAAACCAAATTTAATAATACAATCCCCAAACCACCGGTAGATCGCCAACGAACGCCGGCGCACTTTAAGTCCGAAGACTGGCGCGTGCTGCAACACCGCATCAGCGAGGCGTCGCTTGCTATGGTGCACCGGCGCCGGCAGTTGCCGCTCTCTGTTGCCTCGCAACGTTCCTATCGCATAGTGCAATACGGCGGCGGGGCGCCGGCTAAGCCTTTCTTTCAATTGGTGCAACGTTATGCCAAGGTAGATACGGCTTACATGTTGTCATCTACCCGTTGGGAAGACCAGTGGCGGCGGGAATTGGACAGCCTTGAAAAAACGGGTTTTATTGTAGTGGTTGATCAACCTGAAAGTAGTAGTAGTCTTGATACAACTTTCCTGTCGGCGCTTTCACAACTCGCCCGAAAGACGCCGACAGTAGTTGCTTATTTCGGCGATCAAGCGTTGTTGGAGCAGTTGGATACCAGTTATGCCATTATCTATGCTCCTGAACGCACCGAAGATACCGAAGCCTTGATGGCCCAACTGCTCTTTGGCGCCGCCGCTGCCCAGGGGCGCCTGCCCGCCAACCTGCTCAACCGATTTGATTATGCGCGCTTCGGGTTGCCGCCAGTTGTACGACTGGCCTACAGCCGCCCTTCAATAGCAGGTATTGCCCCTGAGAAACTGGCGGGCATAGATGCCATTGTCAACTCAGCTATTGGCAAAAAGGCAATGCCGGGCTGTCAGGTGGTAGTGGCTAAAAATGGGCATATTATTTATTCCAAAGCTTTCGGTTATCACGATTACGACAGCCTGCGGCGCGTACGCTACGACGATCTCTACGATGTAGCCTCGCTTACTAAAGTGGCCGCCACCACGCTCGTTGCCATGAAAGCCTACGACGACAAAAAAATCAGGATCAATGACCGCCTCAGAAACCATATGCGATTGAGTCGAAGGGCTGCCATCCGGGATATTACGCTCAAGCAACTACTTACTCACGCTTCCGGCCTTCCAGTTGCCATGCCGGTGGTTCCCTACCTGCGCTACAGAGGCTTACCCGGCCTTGTTTGTAAAGGCAGCGACTATTTTTGCCGCACTGCGGCCAAGCCGCATATTATTCAAGTGGCCGATAGCTTTTATTTCAATCAGCGCTATATCAACGAAATATGGAAGAATGTGAACAATATCCGCGTGTCCAGAAAAAAATCGTACCGCTACAGCGATCTCAATTTTATCCTCTTACAGCAAGTGCTTGAACAACGATATGGCAAAAGCCTGGACAATATAGCCATGTCTCAATTTTATAAGCCGCTTGGATTGAGGCATATCGCTTTTCACCCCCTTTCCTATTTCCCTCAGCAGCAAATTGTTCCTACTGAAAACGATACCCGCTGGCGCAAGCAACTGATTCAGGGATACGTACACGACCAAACTGCAGCTTTGTTTGGCGGCGTATCGGGGAGTGCCGGACTGTTTTCGAATGCCGAAGATTTGGCGGTTATTTTCCAATTGTTGTTGAATGGGGGCAATTATGGCGGTACGCCCTATCTGAAAGCTTCAACCGTCAATTATTTCGCCGGCGCCGATCACGGCAATCACCGTGGATTGGGCTTTGACAAACCCGACGAAAAACGCCATTCGGCCCATGCCCGCAGTGCGCCCGCTGTTTCTTATGGGCATACAGGTTTTACAGGCGCCTGCATTTGGGCCGATCCCCAAGCCCAACTTGTTTTTGTGTTCCTCTCCAATCGCATCCATCCCGATGCCCGCAACCGCAAAATGTTTAATGAAAAAGTCCGCGAACGCGCCCACCAGGTAGTGTACAATGCCCTGAATTCCTACAATTTTCAAATGCCTGAACTGGATTGATGCTGAAGTGAAGGCAAAAAAATAAGCCGCATCGTTATCGCGATACGGCTTATCTTATCATCATAATCCCATGAACATATACGAAACTGAAAATCTGACTTGTAGTCAGTATATTTTGATCTTGTCGATGTCAGTGTTGAAGGTCAAACCCACTCTGGATATTTGCTTTAGTAAGCCAGGTTACTTATCCCTAACAACCTGGCTTACTTTAGGCAAATGTACAATCCCATTTTTTTTTATCCCATTTTGTCATGCCGGTGCTTTCACCGGCGTTCCTTTCGTTTGACAATACAAACATCTTAAGATTATTTGCTTGGAGCAAAGACAAAAAAAAGGGTTTGTGAAAAAAAAATGGGAGAATGAAAAGGTTTGACAGGTTGTAATTAATTGATAATTAAGTTTTTATAGAATTGAGGGCTGTGAAATACGTGAAAGTTAAGATTGAAATCATCGCAATTTGTACAAAAAAAATTTAGGCATCAAAAAAGAAAACAGGATCAACCCCACCCAATACCGAATGTGCGACTCGACTTTTGAACTTTTGGACCGGTAGCGGTTGTGAAGCCCAGGGCTCCATGCCTTAGTGGTACTTCGTGCCCTTTAAACCGGGGCATAAGCTATTTCTTGAACACAAAGGCTCAAAAACCGCACAAAGGCACTTAAGTTTAGCCCTTTTTGTTGGACTGTTGGACTCTGCGTAAACCCATAAACCCATGAGATTGGGTTGGGGTGTGGGTGTGAGGTGTGAAAGTGTGTAAATTAAAAAAAACTACAACTTACAACCTACAACATAGAACCCACAACCGACAACAACCGATATTACTTAAACGGATCGCTGAATTTCGGATTATTGACAAACGTAGTATCCGTCAGCGTTTTCATAAAAGCGATCAAATCCTGTTTGTCCTGTTCCGTGAGCGGGAAGGGGCGGATATTGGGGTCTTCATTTTCAACGCCGTGCCCTCCCGAGCTGTAGTGGTCCAGTACTTGCTCCAGCGTTTGAAAGCGCCCATCGTGCATATAGGGCGCTGTTAGTTCAATATTGCGCAAAGTGGGGACCCTGAATTTGCCGTTGTCGTAGATATTGCCATTAACGGCGCCGCGGCCCAGGTCGGGGAAATCGGTAAGCGCATTTACGTCATCCAGCCCGTTGTTTTTGTAGTTGTTATCAGTGAAAAATACGGCGATATGACAATGCGAGCAACCGGGGTGATCCAATAATTGAGACTCTTCAAAGAAAAAAAGCATTTTACCGCGTTCTTCCGAATCGGAAAACCACCCTTCGTTTTTCCAAACGACTTTATCATATTTGGAATTGGCGCTGATCAAGGTGCGTTCAAACTGGGCAATGGCCTTTACCGCGAGTTCCTTGGTGATTTGGCTTTTGCGGTCAATACCGAAAGCTTTGCGGAACCGCTGCGGGTAATCGGCATGATTGCGCAATTTATCTAAAACATTGGGCCAGCTTTCGTTGAGTTCGATGTGGTCTTCTACAGGCAATAAGGCCTGATCTTCGAGTGTAGTCGACCGGCCATCCCAGAAAAAACCCTTGGCATTGTAGGCCAGGTTGACAATAGCCATAGAACTGCGCCTGCCCGCTATACCTAATATGCCAGTGCTGACAGCCTTGCCGTCTGTAAACGATTTTTCCGGCAAATGACAGGTAGCGCACGACATGGCGCCGTCAGCCGATAAGATGGGGTCGTAAAATAGCCTGCGCCCCAATTCTACTCCTTCAACTGTCAACGGATTATCCGGTGGAATGATGGGGGCTGGAAAAAAAGAAGGCACTTCCAGATTATAGGCTTGCGGATTGTACTCGCCACTTATCAGGTCATTGTCAGGGCAATTGCTACAGGGCTTTCCCTCGTCTTCACAGGCGTTGAATCCCAATATCGCCGTTGCAGCAAGCAGAGCTATGGTGAAAATTCTCATGCGTATAGTTGTTATTTTATACTCAAATCAGCTCCTGCCGGTCCAGGCGCCCTATAATTAACAAATGTAGAGTCGGTTAGTGTTTGCAAAAAAGCAATTAAATCTCGTTTATCTTGCTCGCGTATGCGCAATTTCCGCACATTGGGGTTTAGATTATCAGCGAAATGCCCCCCTGAAATATAGTGGTCGAATACTTCATCGAGAGTGGCAAACCGCCCGTCGTGCATGTAGGGCGCGGTGAGCATGATATTGCGAAGGGTGGGGGCGCGAAATTTGCCGTTGTCTACAAGGCGCCCTGTCACTTCTCCCAGGCCTTTATCGCGAAAATCGCCCAGCGAGGATACCTGTTCAATGCCGTTGTTGAAAAAGCCAAGCGTAGTAAATAAGGGATCAATGTGGCAGTGGCCGCACTCTGAGGTGGGGAGTTCCCTGCTATCGTCAAAAAAGATTTGCCAGCCCCGTTTTTCAGCGGCGGTAAACTGCGCTTCGCCGCGCTGCACCCTGTCAAATTTGGAGTTGTAATTGACCAGGGTGCGCTCAAATTGAGCCATCGCTTTTGCTGCCAGATAGCGATCGACTTGCTGAATTTTTTTTATGCCAAATGCCTTGCGGAATAATTCCGGATATTCCGGATGCCGGCGGAGCCGCTCTTCAGCAATATCCCAGCTATTGTCCATTTCGTTGTGGTCTACAACCGGCATTAATGCCTGCATTTCGAGCGATTGCACCCGGCCGTCCCAAAATAAACCCTTGTAGTGATACCCTACATTGATCAGCGAGGGAGCGCTGCGCCGGGCTGACCTTCCGTCCACACCGAGGCTCAAGGCTCTTCCATCAGTGAAGGCCAACGCTGGAATATGGCAGCTCGCACAGGAAAGGCTGCTGTCAACCGACAATATGGGATCAAAAAATAAACGCTCGCCCAGTGTAATACCTTCTACGGTAAGCGGGTTATCCGGCGGTATTTGCATTTTGACAAAATTGGCCGGCTCCTCCAACTCGTATGGCGTTGGCGAATAAGGTATGTGCCCCAAATCGCTACACGCACCTATGACACAGGTCACAAATATTAATATTCCTGCTCTCTTCCCCATATCATGCATATCTCTTCCTCTCTCCCCCTCTGACACCTATCCTTTCACTGCAACTTCACCGCCTGTTCGAGATTGTCGTAGAGGTAATTGTATACTTCCGGGTTGGAGGTGTGATCCTGCGTTACCGTGCGTACGTCGAGGAAATCGCCGGGGCCTACTGCCAATACCCGGCGCAGGTCCACGCTGAAATTCACTGTAGCGGTTTGCCCGTCCTTGACTTCAAGCGCAATGGGGAATTCCATGTTGCGATAAAGGCTATTGGCTCCAATATGAAAAGTAAGCTTGTCGGTAAACTGCCCGTCGCCGTCGTTGTCGGCATTGCCCTCGATTTTCATAAATACATAGCCCAACATAGCCGACCAGTAGTGGTCGTCAAGGGGGTGGGGAGGCGTATAATTCCCGGGATTGGTAGCGTTGAAGCGAGGGGCTACGCCCAATCCGAATCTTACGGCTTTGTATTTGCCGGCCGGGATTTTATCGGCGCTTATGGTGATGCCTTGTTGCGCCGCCGACTGGTTGAGTACGTCTTTGTAGCTGATGAGCGCAATCTCGGTATGCGGCGTAGCCGTGGTACTTGTCGCATCATCAGGCACCAGTACTACATCCGAGACATAAAACTGGAATAACTGAAATTTGAGATTGAGATTGTCGTAATAAGGATATTGCTCATCATACATGACAAGCGGAGCCGTGTCAAAGGTACTTTTGAAGGTGAGGTTTACCTGCCCGTTGTTGTCATTGTCGTCTTTGCAGGAGGCGGCCAACAATAGCAGCATCATTCCTAACCATAGCATGTTTTTCATGTGTAATTTTTTTGTGCAAGTTACAACTACCCCTTTTTGATGTCAATGACGGAAAATGATTGTGGCATGTTGTTGACAATTTTTTCTGCCAATTCTGCCAAAGTTGCGGTTTTGATATTGTTAACACCCGCCAGCCACTTGCGGTAATCAATGAGTAGGGTAACAGACGTGCTGAATCCGTCTGTGACTGCGTAACCTGCCGGAATATCCAGTTCTATGGTGCGCAATTGGGCCGGCATGCCGATTTCTACCGTTGCCGGAATGGTATCTGCAGCTGTGGTATCCCGGAAAAAGCGGAATTGATTGAACACGTAGCCGGAGTCGATGCTCCAGTGCATGGGGTCGTCTTGCGGCGACAAGGGGTGGTTGTCGGGGAATTTGCCGGGGTCGGCCCTGTTGACCTGGCCTTCTATGCCAATGGTGAATTTTATTTTGGTAAAGGCGCCGCTTTGTTTGAACGTGCCAACGGTCAGGCTTGGCGCAAAACCTGCATTGACCAGTAAAAAATTATTCTCAACGGTGATAGTCTCGGTGCTGTTGTCGGGCAGTACCACCGTGACCGGCACGGTCTCTTCTATGCCGGCCTCGCTGCCGTCGGCGCGCACCAGCCGCAGGTTGCTGAGGTAAAACCTGATACTGGAAAGCCTGAAGGGATGGCCCCCTTCGTCGAAATAAATGGAATCGAGGTACCGGAGCGCAAAACTTGTATCGCCATATACCATACGATGCTGCAGGTTCAACTTCAGCGAGGGGTATATACAACAACCCGTGCAGGCTTTGTCAGCATCGAGGTCGAAATTGGCGGCGCCCACATCCAAACAGCCCTCCCTGGGCTCGTAGCAGGCCGACAGGCCCAGCGCCAATAGCAGTGCCGCCCAGCTCCATCTTTTATTCACGAGTATCGCGTTCATAGTCTTTGACCAGCTTTTTGACGATCTGCTTTAGCTGGGAGGTAAATTCTTTGTTGAGTATCCAGTGATAATATTGTTTGTCTTTGACCAGCGTTTCTGCCACGGGTTGGCCCATATATTTGCCAAAATTGAATACGGCTACGCCGTTGTGGTCCAGACGTATTTTTTGGGTGGCGTCGAGAAAGCGGTTGTCGTTGGTAAATTCGTGGAGCGATTGCACGTGCGGCACAATGGGAGAAGGAGTAACGTTGCCGTCTTCGTCAAGATAGGGCACGCCTTCGTAACGTTCCAATTGGCCGTTGAAAACATCGATAGTAGCGCGCACATCGGCCAGGGCGTCGTGGGCGTCTTCGAGGTCTTTGTCGCAATAAAACTTCAACGCAGCTTTCAAGGTTCGGGGTTCCATTTTATAAAAAATGCGCTGCACGTCGATACAACGCCGGCGGCTAATGTCGAATTCCATACCTACCCGCGCAAATTCTTCCATGAGCAGGGGAATGTCGAAACGCATAGAATTGTACCCCGCCAGATCGGCCTGACCGATGAAGTCGTAGATTTTTTGTNNTTGTGCAACCTGCTGAAAAGTGGGTTTATTGGCCACGTCTTTGGGCGATATTCCATGAATCTGCATGGCCTCTTCCGAGATGGGAATACCCGGATTGATCAGCATAGATAGTTCTTCCGGGGGCTTGCTGCCGGCAAAATATTTGATGATGGCAATTTGGAGAATGCGGTCGCGTACAATGCTGAGACCTGTGGTTTCAAGGTCCAGAAAACAGATGTCGCGATCTAGTTGTAATTTCATGATGACAAAATTTTATTGAAGCTCGGTATTTAGCAACCACTCCCGCAGGCCGTCGGTATAGCGCACCTTCATTTCCCCCTTGTCGTCGCTAAAGATGAAATAGGCTTCCACATAGGGCAGTCGATCAGCCAGTTCATGGGCTTTGTCAAGCCCCAATACCATAAATGTAGTAGCGTAGGCGTCGGCGGTCAGGCAACTTGGGGAGAAAACCGACGCGCTGAGCAACGTATTGCGTTCGGGGAAACCCGTATGGGGTTGAATGGTATGGCTGTATTTAACGCCGTTGACTTCGTAAAAATTGCGGTAGTTTCCCGAGGTTGAAACGGACAGTTTGCGCAAGGGCACGGCTACCTGTATTTCGCGTTCTCCGGCGTCTTCACGCGGTATGTTGATGCCCACGCGCCAGTCGTCGCCGCGGGGGCTGACCCCTTTGCTCCGTTGTTCTCCGCCAATATCTACGAGGTAGTTGGTTATGCCGCGTTTTTCCAGTAATTCGCTAATGGCGTCTACGCCGTAACCCTGGCCCGTGCCGCCAAAATCGAGCTGCACACCCGGTATTTTTTTTGACAATACCCACAAGCCGGACGGCTGTTGCCGCAGTTCGAGTTTGTCCATCCCCACATATTGCATAAGCGAATCAATGACCAGACTGTCGACTGCCGTAACCGGCTTTTTGGGGGTGTAGCCGAAGCCCCAGTAGTTGACCAGCGGCATCACGGTGGGGTCAAAACTGCCGCCTGACGACTCATAGGCGGTTTGGGCCATTTGAAAATTGGCCAGGAAATGCCGGTTTCTAACTGTATCCAGTTGAATGGTATCGGCAGATTTATTAAAACGGGATACAACGGCCGTATCGATGTAGGTGGAAATATCCAAATTGATATCAAGCAATAGCAGATCAACATCCTGCTGAAAATTGCGCAGCAGGCTGTCGCGATAGGTCACTCTCCAATAAGTGCCCATCGTTTTTCCTTCTATCACCCGGTAGTCGGTATCCTGCGGGGTTGATTCGCGGCGGCAGGCGCCAGCAATACACCCGGTCAGGCATACCATCAACAACCAATTTTTATTCATAGCCGTCTATTTATTACACAACGCCTCGTACACCGCTTTCATTTCCCGCACCGAACGCGCTACGGAGAAATGTTCGGCGATATAAGCTCTGCCCTTTTCCCCCATTTGGCGGCGCTCAACGGGATGCTGCCACATCCACAACAGACCTTCCGCCAGCGCTTTGGGGTCGGCGGGTGGAACGATATAGGCCGTTTGGCCGTGAACAGCCATGCCTTTATTGCCTGCAATAGATGTAAAGACAAGCGGCCGGCCTAAAAAGAGCGCTTCCAGCGCTGCTTTGGGCGTGGCTTCGCCCTTGATGGATGGCAGCACGGAAGCGTCGCAGGCTGCTACGATCTCCAGCGCATTGCGGCGAAATCCCGCCAGATGTATGCGGTCGCGGTATGGACTCTGCCCAATGAGGTCGCTGAATTTATCCATGCCGTTGCCGATAAGCAAAAAGTGAATAGGCGCCTCTTCCGGCAAAAAATGAGTAGCTTCAATGAGATAGCGGATACCCTTCATCGGCCTGGCATTGGCGACGCAACTGACGACCATGGCCCCCGCCGGCAGCTCGAATTCGCTGAGATCGGCAGGCTGAATACCGGCATACCACGACAAATCGTGGCCTTTGTTGACCGTTACTGCAAAATCCGGAGGGCGGAATAGCAGATTACTGCGAACGTGGTCGCGTACAGAATCGGCCAAACACGTGATTTTGTCAACCCGCGGATGAAAATGCGTGAGGTATACCGAGGGGTCGTACCAGTTTAGATGGCCGGTGAACCCTCTGTAGGTCACTACCTTGACCGGCAAGCCCCGGGCCGCTCTGACGCCGTTGACGACGGCTTTTTTATTAAACAGGTGAAGGATTTGATGCCCGCCCTCGCGCAATACAGACCGGATATACCGCACCGCGGCCGGATCCCAGGTTTTTGCAGGGTGAAAATCGTATACCTTGATACCGGCATCTCTGAAGAGCTGCGCGTATGCCGCATGACCCTGGGTCATCACCTCTACTTCTACGCCGGCCCGATGCAGGCCGATGAACAATTCGCCTTCCGGACGAACAGCGTTGAAGGCGTCGTCGTAGGAGCTGATTACCAGGACTTTAATGGGCATAAGCGAATATTATACTTGCTTTTCGAGAAGGCCCTCTTTGACTGCCTCTTTGGTGACACCGTGCAACTGTACAGGTTTGACATGTCGGCGCAGTCGCATGTTGAGCACTTCCACAAAAAGAGAAAAGGCAATGGCAAAATACAGGTATCCTTTGGGTACAGCGCCAACTTCGGAGCCTGCAATCGTCAGGTGCGCCAGGTGAGCGCCTTCGGCGATCAGCATAAAGCCGATGAGTATCAAAAAGGCGAGGCCCAACATTTGTATAGTCGGGTGCTGGTTGACGAAATTGCCGACAGGCGTGGCAAACAGCATCATAATCAAAACAGAGAGCACCACGGCGATGATCATGATAACCAAAGCGCCCTGAAGGCCGCCTGTCATGCCGATAGCGGTCAAAATGGAGTCAATGGAAAAGACCAGGTTGATCAGCGTGATTTGGATGATGACATTGGTGAGCGAGGCTTTGCCTTTCTTGGGTTGATTGGCGGGCATATCGCTGCCTTCCAGTTTGTGGTGGATTTCGGTGGTGCTTTTATACAAAAGGAACAAGCCCCCGGCGATGAGTATCAGGCTTTGCCCCGAGAATCCCGCGTGCATCCATTCGTATTTCAATTCAAAGATAGGCTCTTTCATGGCGACCAGCACCGATACCCCCAGCAACAACACGATGCGGAGTATCATGGCCAGTATTAGTCCAATTTGCGTGGCCTTTTTCTGTTCGGCGCCTTGCAGTTTTCCTGCGGTGATCGAGATGAAAATGATATTGTCAATCCCCAGCACGATTTCGAGGAAGGTGAGCGTAATTAGGCTCATCCATACGGCGGCGCTGGCAAAATCGGGCATTACAAGTTCCATAACTGTATGATTGTTTTGGGCGCAATGTTACGAAAAAAAGTGGGTTTTACACGTCGTTTTCTTGTGCGTCGAGTTGCTGAATAGCTGATTCTATGTCGCGCAGCTTGTTGCGGCAATAAGCAATAAGCGTTGCAGCGCGCTGGGCTTTGAGCGCCAGCTCGTCAATAGGCGTTGCGCCTTCCTGCATATCGTCTACTATGCGCTGCAATTCCTGTAAGGCCGATTCGTATGATGCTGACTCCATAGCCTGTAGCTGTTTGCGGTGCAATTTACATTATTCTACGATACTGTCAGCTTTGCCGTCGGAAAAACGGGTGTGCAGTCGGTCGCCGGGGCGCAGTTCGGCAGCTTTGACGGCCTTGCCGTTGCGGGTAGTGATGGTGAACCCCCGCCGCAGGGCGTTATCAATATTCAGCGACTGCTGCAGTCGCTCCAATTGGTCGATTTCCAGCGCTGCATATTGAAGTCGACTGCGGGATAAAGCAGGAAGGGTCCGGCTGATGTAATCCAGCAGGCGTTGATGTACCGCGAGTTGTTGCCTGGCGCTCGATTTGGTCTGTTGGCTCATGATATCGAGGCGGCGCCCGGCATCCCGCAGCAGCGCCAGCGCTTGCCGTTGAATGGCCTGGCCGGCTGTTAGCAGTCGCTGTTCAAATTGTAGATTGTGGGCGATGATGAAATCGGCTGCTGCTGTAGGGGTTTTCAGCGAGCGGGCCGCCACCAGGTCGAGCACGGCGGCATCGGTTTCGTGGCCTATGCCGGTTAATAACGGTAGCGGACAATGGGCCGCCGCCACGCACAACCCATACTGGTCGAAAGCCGCCAGGTCGGTGCGGGCGCCGCCGCCGCGGATAACGACTACGGCGTCAAACTGCCGGCGCAGCAAGGATATGCGGTTTAACGCCGCAACGATGTCGGCTTCTACTTGCGCGCCTTGTACCGCCACTTCAAACAGGGTGGCGGCGATAGCGTAGTGGTAGGGATTTTCGCGCAGGTGAGTTAGAAAATCCTGGTATCCCGCCGCCGTTGACGAGCTCAGCACGGCCACCCGTTGGATGACTGAGGGCAGGGGCAAAGCGGCATTTTTTTCAAAAAGCCCGGCGGCCTGCAATTTGCGAATGACTTCCTGCCGTTGCTGGTGTAATAATCCGAAAGTATAGGTGGGGTCAATATCTTCAATAAATAATTTCAGGCCAAAGCGCTCGTGGAAATCCACTTTGACTTTGATGCGAACGGCAACGCCGGCTGTCAGCAGCTCGTCGATGGTTAATCCCGTTTGCCGGCGCAACTGCCGGTACTGCCCCTGCCAAAGTACTGCCTGCGATTGGGCGACCAATTCGTCGCCATCGGGCGATTTTTGCACCAGATCCAGGTAGTAATGCCCCCTCGACAGGCCGACCTGCGCGATTTCGGCCGTCACCCACAAGGCTTCGCCGAGGTTGAGCGCCAGTATGCGCCGTATGTATTCGTTGAGGTCGTATAGGGAATAAGTGTGCAATTTTTTTAGAATTTTTTTGATGAACAAGATACGCATTCCTTAGTTTAGCGATCAATAAAAACCTTGTTTATATGCGACTTTCTACCCTTTTACAAACAACACTCACACTGCTATGCCTGCCCTTGCTGTCTGCCCATTTGGGCGCAACGGCCACGCCGCATTCGGTAAACATGGTATCCGGAAGCAATGCCGCCGAATTTACCGCCGACGGCTTTGTCGGCTCGTCAAGTGCCGGCGTGGCACATTATGTACATTGGGACAATAACTACCTGTACCTTGGGTGGTCGGGAGGCAATACCCTCTACTCTTCCGATTTGTATTTTGCCGCCATTGATGTAAACGACGCTGCCGGCTCCAGCGGTAATATTCTGGGGGCTAATTTCAGCAGTGCGGCGCACGATTATTTCGTGGTTTACGAGAATAATTCAACTTTTTACGGCCCGTCAGTTACCAACGGCGATGCCCTGGAATTTTATCAGGCCAATGGCAGCAGTAACTGGAATTTTATTTACCGTCAAGAAGGCGCCAATTTGACCGACGAGTGCTACGTCTTTTTCGGCGCTTCCGGCGAAGTCCGGGTACGCATAGCCTGGAGCAGCCTGGGCATCACGCCCGGCGCCAATGTGCCCTTCGCCGTTTCTTTCTGGAATAATAATAACGCCGGCAATTACATCTGGAGTAGCTACCCCGGCAATCTCAACGGGCCTACGCCGCAGACGGTAACGCATAAAATATATTTCCCGGGGACCGGCAGCGGCGTTACACCGGCAACGGCGTATACCACTGTGCCGTTAAATACCCTGTTGCCCGTCAATCTGACCTCGTTTTCCGCTCTGCCTCAATCTGATCAAATTCTGCTGCAATGGAGTACGGGGGGCGAGATAAACAATGCGGGCTTTGAGTTGCAGCGAAGCGCCGATGCGCGCTATTGGACTGCACTTGGCTGGGTGCCCGGTCAGTACAATACCACGAGTGCCAGGCAATACGGTTATATTGATCGTTCTCCCTTGCCCGGCATCAATTATTACCGGCTAAGGCAGGAGGATGCCGACGGTTCCTATGCCTATTCGGCAGTAGTTTCCGTAATCGCTGCGTCACGGAAAACTTACATGAGCTACGTACCGGCAACAAGTACCTTTCAATGGACGGCGGTGATGCCTTCAGGAGGCCTGCTGCTGATTCTGGATAGCAATGGCCGCGCATTATACCAATATCCATTAAATGGAGAAGTATATGAACAAGCCATTGATGCGTCTTCGCTTGCCAGCGGCATTTATTGGGCATTGTTACTTGATCATACAGGCAGAAGAATCGCCGAAAATCATTTTTTCGTTTATGCTTTTCGCTAAAAACTATAGCTGCGCTCGCGCCGTTTTTAGTTCATAAGCACAACAAACATGAAAGCGCATTTTTCCAGGTTGCAAAAATTTTTGAGCGCAACCCTCATAGGCGGCGTAGTGGTCATTCTGCCCGCCTATATCTTCTTTTTGCTCATCAAGGTATTGTACAACTTCGTCATCAAGTTGGTCAATCCCATCAGCGGACTACTCGATTTCCCCGATCATATCCAGCGCTGGATCGCCGATCTGGTGGCGCTGGGCATTGTCATAGGTTTGTTTTTTGCTATCGGACTGGTGGTGCAAACCAATTTGGGCAAACGTCTTTTTGCTTTTGCCGAAGAAAATATGCTCAAGCAATTGCCCTTTTATTCGCTGGTGAGCGAAACGGTACAACAACTGATCGGCGCCAAACGCATGCCGTTTAGCAAGGTGGTGCTGGTAGACGTATATAGCAATCCTACGCGTATGACGGGTTTCGTGGTAGACGAACACCCTCCAACAGGCATGTTGACGGTGTTTGTACCTACAGCCCCCAACCCTACCAACGGCTTCATTTTTCACGTGCGGGAAGACCAGGTGGTATATCTCAATATCAAACCGGAAGATGCTATTCGCACGGTGATCGGCGTAGGGATTGGCTCTTCGGTACTTTTTGAAGATATGTACCGGCAGTCAAATAATGCTTGATGTTTAATGCTTGACGCTTGATTATATGTAAAACGAATTGTTGCTATTAATTATTGATTTTCAGTGAATTAAACATTAAGCATTCAACATTAAAAAGGAATATCTTCATCTTCGTTCATCCGGGATGGACGCGTGATAACGCCGGTGTAAGGCCCCTCGAAAGTATCGCCCGGCAGGTCGTCAAAATTGGGATCGTCGAGGTCGGAGAAGCGGGCGTATTCTTCGATGAAGCGCAAGCGCACGCTTTTGGCGGCGCCGTGGCGGTTTTTGGCTACGATAATTTCAGAGACGCCTTTAAGCGAATGCCCTTCTTCGTCTTCCATTATCCCATAGTATTCTGGTCTATATATAAATGACACAATATCAGCATCTTGTTCAATTGAATTGTGAACTATTATGCCATTAGCCAGAAAATTGTGTGTGCCGTCAACCGTTGCATCATACACGTCCTCTTCGCCCAACGGTATAATACACTCAATTTGATCCCAGAAAATGTCTGATTCTGCCAATGTATCAAGAGATGGATTGTCGATATAATGATTTAGTCTTTTTAGCCGGGCTCTCGAAATATTATTTTTTAAAAATGCGCCGGAATAAGACAAGTCCATCAAATCATGCAATTTCCGCCAGCTCATACTTTTTGCCTTTACTGCAGGAGCTATTATATCATGCCAGGCTTCTTTCGGAATTACATCATTATTGGTATTTTGTTGAATATTCTCAAGCGAAGCTATCAGTTCGGGAATAATAGCTCCTCGCTCGCCATAGCACCCAACCTGCTTGAGGAAGAGCAATTGGTTTTCTTTATCTTGAATTGATACATGGTAGCTATCCCGGTATTTGCCTTGTTTGACAGTTCGTAAAGTAGATAATATACCAAGCCTGTTCAGTAGATATTGTACCTGGCAGGCCAATTTATTACTGGATGTGGAATAATATATGGCGCCATGCGGTTTCCTGCCCGATAGTCGCTTCCAACTAATATTTCCGTCTGTAGCCCACAAATGGGACAAAAATAAACTTATGTGCTGGTTGTCACACTCGAACAACTTTTCCGGCAGACATTTGTCGAATGAGCGTACTCTTTGTAAACCCAGATCATCATACCATGCTGTAATTGGATGTTTTTTTCCATGCGTTAGCCGGTATGGCGATGGTAGATAAACGTGCCACCAGTTTTTTTGAGTTACCCGTTTTGTAGCAATACCAAATAGGAATGATGCCGTTTTTTCAACTATATTAATATTTTCCAGGTCGGCGCTGGTATAATGATAGGGTTGCTTGGGCAATATACAACCGTCTCCTATCAAATGGGCTAACAATATCAATTCTTCTTTTCGCAAAGGATTAGAAGGTTGCACAATGTCGATCTTTCTGGCAATAGCTATATGATCGCCAACGCAAAGTTGGTCAAGTGCTGTCCAACCTGATAACTTGTAGAAGGGGTGATTAGCGCTGGCTTTAATGCGGCGTCCTGATCGGGTGACCAATTCAAAAACAGGTTTTTTACCTGAATAAAATGCCTTGGTCATAGCATGGGCGCCCAATTTGAGGTCGTCATTCATTGATAGCGTTCGAAAGTGTAAGGGAGACTTCCGTTCAACTAGCGTTTTGATAGGTATGAGGGCGCCTGTAACTGCATCCTGGATCAGCGTATCACCGGTGAGGCAGCCTGATTCTCTCAAGTCAGACAACTGCGGCCTTTTGGTGCCGCCGCGCACTTCCACGGCGCGACTGAGCTGCGAGAGCGCGATGACGGGAACGTTGAGTTCTTTGGCCAGCCCTTTTAATGCGCGCGAAATAGCGCTCACTTCCTGTTCGCGGTTGCCGCGTTGATTATCCGAGCCGCCGCTCATCAATTGCAGGTAGTCGATGATAATCAATTGTATATCGTGCTGGAGTTTCATGCGGCGGCACTTGGCGCGCAGCTCGAAAACGTTGATACCGGCGGTATCGTCAATAAAAATCGGGGCTTCGCCGATGCGGGTGATGGCGCTTTGCAATTGCTGCCACTCGTATTCTTCGAGCTGGGCGTTGCGCATTTTGCTGCCCGATATTTCGGCTTCCATCGATATGAGGCGCTGCGCCAATTGCAATCCCGACATTTCAAGCGAAAACAGCGCGACACCCTTGCCGAAGTCAACGGCGGCATTGCGCGCCATAGAGAGCACGAAGCTGGTTTTACCCATGGCGGGTCGAGCGGCCACGATGATAAGGTCGGAAGATTGCCAGCCCGAGGTGAGCCGGTCGAGTTCGGTGAAACCGGTGGGAACGCCCGTCAGCCCGCTTTCCTTGTTTTTGAGTTCTTCCAACTGCTTGATGGCCTTGGTGGCCAGCGAGCTGATACTTTCGTAGCTGCGGCGCATGTTTTGTTGGGCAATAGAAAAGAGGCCCTGTTCGGCGTCGTCCAGCAATTGGAATACGTCGGTAGTATCTTCAAAAGAGTCGCGGATTATCTTGGTAGAAACGCTGATGAGTTCGCGCTGGATGTGTTTTTGGGCGATAAGCCGCGCGTGGTATTCGATGTTGGCCGCCGACGCTACGCGGTTGGTGAGTTCGGCCAGGTAAGCTGGGCCGCCCACGGCCTCCAGGTCGCCCGATTTTTTGAGTTCTTCAGTGACGGTGAGCAGGTCGATGGGCTGCGAACGCTCAAACAAGCGCAACATGGCCTGAAAGATGTATTGGTGGGCGTCGAGGTAGAAACTCTCCGGCCTGATGATGTCCAATACTACCGACAAGGCGTCTTTGTCAATCATGAGAGCACCCAAAACCGCCTCTTCCAGAGGTACGGCCTGCGGTTGTACCTTGCCGAATACATAATTCGACAGGTCTTCTACTCGTTGTTTGGCGCCTTTGGCACGAGTAGCAGAAAGTGGTTGCTTGGGCTCTGCCATGATCGATTTTTAATGCCTACAAAGCTACTAATTTCTTTCTGATCGTTTATGGGTTTATGGGTTTAT
>JRYG01000527.1_pt1 | contig 18376 bp, 17 predicted proteins | sample 235341 | NCBI WGS metagenome assembly JRYG01 (sample SAMN03074218, study PRJNA261478) | activated sludge metagenome | biome: Wastewater Treatment Plant; feature: Wastewater; material: Activated sludge; isolation source: activated biomass of a wastewater treatment plant treating hydrocarbon... ... | reverse complement strand
CCGATGCCGGCCAGCACGATGGCCAAGGCAAAACTGGCCGAATCCGCCAGTCGCTCGTCCGAGGCCAGTTCGTAGGTCCGCACCGCCAGGGTGTTGAAATTGAACGGACGCAGAATCAGGGTCGCCGGCAATTCCTTGAGCACGTCCACGAACACCAGCAACACGGCGGTCAGCAGACTGCCGCGCAGCATCGGGATATGTACCCGCCACAGCACCCCCCTTGGCGTCGAACCCAGCGAGCGGGCGGCATCGTCCATGCTCGGACGGATGCGGGTCAAGCCCGCCTCGACGCCGTGCAGCGCCACCGGCAGGAACCGGGCGCAGTAGGCGAACAGCAAAGCGGTCAGCGTGCCGCTCAGCAACAGCCCGGTGGACACGCCCAGCCATTCGCGCGCCCAGGCATCCACGCTGCGATCCAGCGCGGCAAACGGCAGCATCACGCCGATGGCGACCACCGTGCCGGGCACTGCGTAGCCCAGTCCGGCGCTCCACACCGCCAATCGCACCAGTGGCCGGGGCCGCAGCCGCTGACCGTAACCGAGCAACACTGCCAGCGCCAGCGCCAGCAGGGCCGCGCCCAGCGCCAGCAGCAGACTGTTGACGAGTAATTGCAGGAAACGCCCGTCCACCACTCGCGGCGCGGTCCGCAGCGCCCAGGCCGTCAACTGTCCCGCCGGGATCAGGAAGCCGAACAGCAAGGGAAGCAGGCAGGTCCCGGTCGCCAGCCATCCTGCCGGACCTGCCAGCGGCAGACGCTGGGGGCGGTACTGCCGGTTACCGATATGATGAAACCGTGCCCGTCGCCGCGACAGTCGCTCGAACAGCAGCAGCGCGAACACGAACAGCAACAGCAAAGCGGCCAGTTGGGCGGCGGCGGTGCTGTCGTTCATGCCGTACCAGACCCGGAAAATGCCCGTGGTGAAGGTCCCGACCCCGAAATACTGCACCGTGCCGTAATCGGCCAGCGCTTCCATCTGCACCAGCGACACCCCGGCGATCAGGGCGGGGCGGGCCATCGGCAACGAGACCGCGAAAAAGCGTCGCCACGGTCCCGCGCCCAGGGTGCGGCTGACTTCCAGCACGGCGACCGACTGATCGAGAAACGCCGCCCGGGCCAGCAGATAGACGTAGGGATAGAGCACCAGCGCCAGCATGACCACCGCCCCCGGCAGCGAGCGGATTTCGGGAAACCAGTAGTCCTGCCGGGTCCAGTGGAACCATTGGCGCAACGCGGTCTGCAGCGGACCGGCGAAATCCAGCAGACCGGTGTAGGTGTAGGCGATGATGTAGGCGGGAATCGCCATCGGCAGCAATAACGCCCACTCGAACAGCCGCCGACCGGGAAACTCGTAGATGCTGGTCAGCCAGGCGGCGGGCACGCCGATCAGCAGCGCGCCCGCGCCGACCCCGAGCATCAGCAGCATGGAATCCCGGACGTAATCCGTCAGTACGGTAGCGGCCAGATGCCGCCAGACCGCACCAGTCGGTTGCAACGCGGCGACGAACACCGTCAGGACCGGCAACGCCAGCAACAAAGCGACTCCGACCACCAGCAGGGACCAGCGGTCGAGGCCAAGCCACCGCGCCCGCAACCACCGGAGCAGCCCATTTCCGGCGGCGGGAAGCGTGGTAACCGGGGGCGTGGATGCCTCCGGTTCGGGGGAAACGGTCACGTTTGAAGCGGGTTCCTGGATTCGCAACTCTTGACGCCCCTCTCCCTATGGGAGAGGGGCTGGGGGTGAGGGTAGTCTATTTCCACCCCGCCCGATCCATCACCTGGACGGCGGTGGCGTTCAGTTCGCCCAGCTTGGCGACGTTGAGGGTGTCGGCCTTGAATTCGCCCCAGGCCTTGAGCGTGGCGCTGGGCGGAATGGCCGGATTGACCGGATATTCGTTGTTGGTTTCGGCGTACCAGCGCTGGGCCGAATCGCCGGCCAGAAATTCCAGCAGCCTGACGGCGTTGTCACGGTTACGGGCGTGGGCGGTGATGCCGGCTCCGCTGACGTTGACATGGACGCCGGTGGTCTGGGCGTCGGGCCAGAACACCGCCACCTTGGCCGCCGCTTGCTTCTCCGCCTCATCGCTGGAATTGACCATGCCGCCGAGATAGTAGGTGTTGGCCAGGGTCACGTCGCATTCGCCGGCGGCGACGGCCTTGATTTGATCCCGATCCCCACCCGCGGGCGGCCGGGCGAAATTGGCGACCAAACCCCTGGCCCAGGCTTCGGTCCTGGCCTCGCCCTGATGGCTGATCAGGCCGGCGACCAGCGACTGGTTGTAGACGCTGTCGGAGGAGCGCACGCAAATCCTGCCCTTCCACTTCGGATCGGCCAAATTCTCGTAGGTGGACAGATCGGCTGGCCTGACCCGGTCCCTGGCGTAGATGATGGGCCGGGCGCGCACCGACAAGCCGTACCAGTAGCCTTCGGGATCGCGGTAGCTGGCTGGAATCCGCGCCGTCAGCGCCTCGGATTTCACCGCTTGCAGCACGCCGGCCTTCCGAGCGGCGGACAGACGGCCGGCGTCCGTGGTCAGCAACATATCGGCGGGCGTGTTGGCGCCCTCGCTCTGCAAGCGCTGCAACAGGGCTTCCTCCTTGCCGGTCACCAGGTTGACGGCGATGCCGGTTTGCCTGGAAAAATCGTCCAGCAGCGGTTTGATCAGATCTTCTTTGCGCGCCGAATAGATGTTGACTTCACCGCTCGCCAGCACGGGCGGCGCCAACAGGCTGGACAGCAGACAGAACGCGGACAGAATGGTGCTTGGTTTCAACGGATTTGACATGAACAACTCCGGGGATCTGGAATTTCGGTGTCATTGCCACGACGGCAATTTAAATGATAAATATTCTCATTTGTTCTGTAAAGCTCTATCCCAAAACCATTTAATTCGATAGAGCACTCGTAGTTCATTCATTCCGGCTGAGGCAGGTTCAAACCACCCAGCAGCACGACCTGGCCAACGGGTCGGGCCTTGTCGAAATAGCGCCGGTCGGCGGTGACCAGGGTGGCCTCGGTCGTGTGCAGGGCCACGGCGTGATAGAGGGTATCGAACAGGTGGTGATTCAGGCGAATGGCGAGGTCGCAGGCGGTCATGTAGATCGCCGTGCTTTCCACCCGCCGCAAATCGAGGTCGAGCAGATCGTTCACATCCGCCCTGGCTTGATCCAGCGGTTTTTTTCTGGCCAGCACCGCGGCCACTTCGGCCATGAAATGAGGCGGCTGAAAGAAGAGGACCCCGCCATCCTGGTTGGCGCGAAGCAATGCTATGGCGGGTTCGAGATCGTCTTCGTCGTCCGCCGCCTGGAAAAACCACTTGATAGCGACGCTGGCATCCACTACGCAGCGGATCATGGGCGTCCTTCCTCGCGAGCGGCGCGCAATTCTTCCGCGGTGACAGGTGGAGTATGTTTGCGCCGCTCCAGAATGCGGTCAACCGCCTCGCTTTGCCGTTGCCGACGCTGAGCGCGTTCGACGGCTTCGCGCATCAGCTCGGCGATGATGGCGCTCTTGTTCCGACCTTTGAAGGTCTCGTTGAATGCCTGCTTGACCTCGTCGGGAACGCTGAAGTTGACGGTGGCCATGAGGATGGCTCCTGAATATTGTTGAAAATTTCAACAATATCTTAAGCGTGGACGAGGACCGGGTAAAGCCGCGCGGCGGTCGCGCGCGAATCCGCGTCGGTCATCCTGGCGGGTACGACATTTCTCCCGCCGTGCCGGAATCGAGGCATAAAAAAACCGCCAGCGAATCCGGCTGGCGGTTAAAGTACAGGATATTGAGCTTAAAACACGCTTCGCTGTAGAAACCAGCTTAAGCGCTCGTTAGTTAACGGTATTCCAGCGGCCGGGTAAATCGGGACGATTTACAAGCCCGGTCGGGGTTTTTACCTAGGCGCCGTCCGGCGGCTCCCCACTCCCCTCGGCGACCCGTACAAAGTTCCTGCCGCCGCAGGCCGGACAGGGTTCGATGAGTCCGGGCGCGTGAAAGACGGCCGGTTCGCCGCATTCCTCGCACTGCAAGGTGCCCGGACCGGTAATTTCGCCGCTGCGATACCGTTCCGGCTCGACGTCGGCCGGCGCCTCTAACGCCAGCATGTCGAGCCGCGACTGATCCACGCCCCGCTGGAAAAAATCCGACAGGCGATCCTCGAGCAATTCCAGATCGAACCGCAGCCAGGCGCGCAGATCGCGGCCCGTGGTGGCCAGATACTGACCGGCGTCCTCCAGATCGCGCTTGAGATAATCACCGATCAGGCGGGCTTCCTCGCGAGTCAGTTCGCCCAGTTCCACCGCCTTTTCCGCCGCGTGCTCGATGCTGGCGTTCAGGCGCGGAAACGCGGCTTTTTCGGCCTGTTCGAGTTCCTCCAGATGGATCTTCACCCGCTCGATCATGCGGTTGTACGCCTGAACGAGTCGATTGGCGCGAGTTGGTTCGGTCATTTCGCATTCTCCCAGGCCGCCGGCTTGCTCGAGCGCGGCTCCAGTTCGTCCACCAGCCCATTCCGGTTGCACCGCCAGGTTGTCGTCTGGCCCGGACACACTCAATCATGTATGCTTGGAATCGATGCGCAAACTTCGCCGAGGTCCCTGGCACTCCGCCTCAACCCCAAACGAGTACGGCGCTAGCATCGTGGCATCGCTGCCCTTCAAGACCCGCGACATACCGAATCTCATCACCGGCCTGCGGATTCTGCTCGTGCCGCCCTTCCTGTGGCTGTTGTTGCAGGAACGCTACGAGGCGGCCCTCCTGTTGTTCGTCATCGCCGGCGTTTCCGATGCGCTGGACGGCTTCCTGGCCAAGCGCTTCGGCTGGACCAGCGAGTTGGGCGGCCTGCTCGATCCCATCGCCGACAAACTGCTGCTGCTGGGCGCGATCCTGACGCTCGGCTGGTTGCACGAACTCCCGGTCTGGCTGGTGCTGCTGGTCATCGCGCGGGACGCGATCATCGTCGTCGGCGCGCTTTGCTATCATGCGCTGATCGAGCGTTTTCAGGCCAGTCCGCTGATCATCAGCAAACTGAACACCCTGCTGCAATTGACGCTGGTGTTCGTGGTGATCGTCAATTACGGAATGATACCCCTGCCTGCCTGGCTGTTGACAGGACTCATCTACCTGACGGCGCTGACGACCTGCTGGAGCGGGGCGGCTTACATGTGGCAATGGGGTCGGCGCGCCTGGCGCAAGGGACCGGACGGCAACAAACCCATTCCCTGAAGGCAAGTCCCGCGCTTCAGCCCTTGAGCAATTCGCAAGCGGCCCGGTAGGCTTCCGCCAGCGCGGTCATGTAGGCATCGTTGATCTGGCTGGGATCCAGCCCCAGCGTATCGAGCGAATCCCAATCGCGGCGTTCGTAGGCCAGGGTGCAGGCCAGGATGCGACCCAGCAGTCCCTTGTGCTGCAACAACGCCTCGTTGATCTCCTCGTCCAGCGGCAGCGCCGCCAGGACCTGTTCCAGTGGCGTCTGGGTCATGGCGTCCAGCACCGACAGCAACCCGACCGTAAAGCCGGTGTCCTTCTGCTTGATCCCCAGCGCATCGGCCAGCAATTCGCACATCTTGGCCCTTTCCAGCGCGATCATGATCAAGTCGCTGCGATGGTCGTCGATGTTGGAAAGGGAGATCAGGGTGGCCCAGGACCGGATTTTCTTGATCCCCAGCAGCGCCACGGCGCGTTGGATGGAATCGACGCTGCGCGGCAGATTGAAGTAAGCCGAATTGATATAACGCAACAGCTTGTAGCTCAGGGAAACATCCTGACTGATCAGCGCCTCGATGGATTTGAGATCGATGTCGGGATTGTAGAGCTTGCTGACCAATTGCAGTATGGCCAACTGGTTGGCGGACACGCCGCGAAACTTGAGCAGCTTGGGCTGGGAAAAGTGGTAACCCTGGAAGTAATCGAACTCCAGCGATTGGCACAGCTCCTGAATCGCCTGGGTTTCGATGCGCTCCGCCATCAGGGCGATCTTCCGCTGGCGCAGCAGCGGCACCAGGCGCCGGACTTCGGCCTCCGGCGTGACGAGCATGTCGATCTTGACGTAGTCGGCGATCTCCAGCAGCGCCCGATAGGCTTCGTTGTCCGTATAGTCATCGAGAACGAAATGATAGCGCCGTTGCCGCAACTCGCGCAGGACCCGCAACAGCGGTTCGTCCACGACGATATTGCCGGCCACCTCGAAAACCAGTTGCGGCAGCGCGAACATCGCCAGGGAACCGCCCACGATAAAATCGCGGGCTACATTGATAAAGGCCCGATGCGGACCGACGATCTGATCGAGACCGACCTCGGTGACCGTATCCAGCACGACTTGCGTGGTCGCGATCTCGGCATCGAGAAACTGGGCGGAATCGGCCCCCGCCTGCCGGTAAAACAGTTCGTACCCTTCCACCTGGAAGTCGCGATTGTAGATGGGTTGGCGAGCGAAGTAGATGTCCTTCATGAACGCACCTCACGTCAGGGCAGCGGGAGTTGGAGTCATACCGGGAACAGGCCGCGCCCGACCAGCGCAAACCCCACCGGCCAGCAACCAGGCTTATGGGTCCGACGAAATTATATTACAGTAGCGCCCGCGACGTTGCCTCGCGAAGAATCCGCTTTTCGACCACATTGCGCTGTTTGCCCAAGGGCCGCGAAGGATCCAGAGCATGAACCGCGAATCCAAAACGCGCTTCTGGCTGATTTTCAGCGCGATCTTTCTCGGCCTGCTGTATCTGCTGGCGCCGATCCTGACCCCATTCCTGTTTGCCGCCCTGCTGGCCTATCTGGGGGATCCGCTGATCGACCGGCTGGAAGCGCGCAAGATGTCCCGCTCCCTGGCCGTGACCATCGTGTTCGGGGCGCTCATTTTGGGACTGCTGTTGCTGCTGCTGCTGCTGATCCCGGTATCGGCGCACCAGTTCAGGGGCCTCATGCAGCGACTGCCCGGCTATATCGATTGGTTCCAATCCAATATCCTGCCCTGGCTGCGGGATACCCTGGGCGTCGACCCGGAACTGTTCGACCTCGGCCACCTGCGGACCCAACTCATTGCTTACGCCCAGCAGATCGGCGACCTGGCCGGTGGCCTGCTGGAATCCTTCCGGGCTTCCTCCACCGTGGTCTTCAACTGGCTGGCCAATCTGGTGCTGGTGCCCGTGGTGACGTTCTATCTGCTGCGCGACTGGGACGTGCTGGTCGCCAGGGTTCGCGACCTGCTGCCACGGCGCATCGAGCCGACCGTGAGCAAGCTGGCGCGGGAATCGGACGAGGTGATCGGCGCGTTCCTGCGCGGCCAGTTCGTGGTGATGGGAGCGCTGGGGATTTTGTATTCGGTGGGACTGGCCATCATCGGCCTGGAGTTTTCGCTGCTGATCGGCCTGTTGGCGGGTCTGGTGAGCTTCGTTCCCTATCTGGGCCTGATCATCGGCATCGTCGCCGCCAGCATCGCCGCCCTACTGCAATTTCACAGCTTTCTGAGCATCATTCCGGTGCTGATCGTCTTCGGCGTCGGCCAACTGATCAGCGATCTGTTCCTGACTCCGCGGCTGGTCGGCGACCGGATCGGTCTGCATCCGGTGGCGGTCCTGTTCGCGGTGCTGGCCGGCGGCCATCTGTTCGGTTTCTTCGGCATCCTGCTGGCGCTGCCGGTGGCGGCGGTGATCGCAGTCGTGCTGCGCCACGCGCACGACGAGTATCTGCAAAGCATTTTCTACCGCCAATGACGCCGACCGGAACGTCGCCACCAGGCTACGAGCGATAATTCGCCGTCGTCCAGCATCCGCAGACCCTGCGCGGTGACCAGTCGGGCGGTCTCCACCGGATCGACGACCTCCATGCACCAGACCGCCCAACGGTGCGGCTCGCCGACGAAACCGCAAGCATCCAGCACCTTAGCGCGAGTTGCCGGAGCTTGCTGGCCAGACGATCATTTCCGCGCCCGCTTGTCGCTTCGTCCACGCGCGAGCAGAGTCTTTGTCGAGGAAGGGGTGGCCGACGATCCACCGCAAATCAGTCCTCTCGATCACGGGGAAAACGCCCGCTGGAACCGTTTCCCGCCGCTCCAACCAGATTTGTCGCGCGACGGAAAAGCGGGGCTCTCTGGCGAAGACGGCGACAGCGAAGGATCGGTGCGATCCACAAGGCACCAGAGTCTGCTTGACGTACCGCAGGCAAGAACCGGTGGTCTGCCGCTTTCCAGCGCGGCCGATCCAGAGACGGTGTTCGGGGTCGAGCCACCAGGCGGCTTCGATCTCGCCGTCGCTCTCGCCGGATGATCGGGAAAGCGGAACGGTAGCCAATTTCACCGCCGATTCAACGCTATTTCCAGCCAATACCCAGAGTCGGGAATAGTAGCCATCCCCATACGTGGAGACCACTTCAAGCAGCCATTCCGGCTTTCCATCGCCGTCCAGATCGCGGGTTTCCACCTGGTTCGCAAACGGGTGATCCTCTTCGACCAGGATATTCACCGGGGAAGCATCGCCATTTCGGAAGGAGAAAAGTCGTGCTCGATCCGATACGGCATAGACGACCAAGCTATCGATACCGCCGCGTCTCACATCCAGGCGAACGAGCATTTCCGGCCGCGTCCAATCCACGTCCGGGATAGTTTCGTGCCGCGAAACACCGTCGTCGCTCAAGACCTGAACGGGCACGGAGCGTTTGGGCGCGGCGCGCGTCAGGAGATCGGCAACGGGGGTGAGAAACGGCTTCCGAATCACGCCCCGCAGCGCCAGATGATCGACGGCGGTCGCAAGCGCGCCGTCGCGGGCGGCGGTGGAACCCCAATCGATCGCGACCCAGTCGAGGGGCGCATAGCCCGACGATTCGCCAAACTTCAACCACAACCAGGGCTGAATCGCGGGGTTGAGTCGCTCGGGGATTCGCATCGCTTCGAGAGAAGCTGGTTGGCTTCGGCGGCTGGCGCCAAGGACCTGGCCGGTCGCGGATTCCACCTTGATTTGAGAACTCGCCTCGATGGGAGTCTCATCGGGGTTGTGTTCGAGCAGGACGAAGGGATCGATAACGGGGTGGATGACGGCCGGTTGCAAGTTTTCCGGCGTGGCCACGGTCCAGCCGTGCGAACCGTCGGAGACGAGGAGGCGAAACCACGGACGCCCGTCTTCGACGCGCGATTCGACGACGAGGGCGACGTTGCCCGCCGCAACCGCATTCGGCCGCGCACCGGGGGTTTCCGCAAGCGGCGCATTCAGAACACCCGTCAGAACGCGGGGCTCCAGTGCCGTTTCCGCGATTCCATGCCGCCACAGGCCCGAAGCCAGCAGCAGCGCGAGCAGGGCGGCACGGCGCTCAACCTGGCTTGCGGTCGAGATCGGCTTCCGTGTAGCCCGCGGCTTTGATATCTTTCTCCGAGTAACCCACCAGTTCCAGTTCATCGCCAAAGGTTTCCTGTTTGTCGGGTTTCCACTGAAAGTGCCACCATTCGGGCTTATTGGTGTTACTCTCCCAACCGGTTTGGGCTCGAATACGTTCGAACTGGCCGTTAGCTTCGATTTCGGTGGTGAGATCGATGTAGTGGCCTTCAGGGATCTTGTAGGCTTTTTTACCCCAGAAGCTCCAGCACTCCACGTCGCCCTCGTTATAGTGCTTGCCCTGGGTGCCGTCCTGTTTGTCGGTTTTGCAGTAGATACGCCAGACAGTACCCGTTCCGTCGGACTCCTTCGCGATGTAATAGCGTTGATTCGGCGGCCCGCCGAGGGCTTGACTGATGTCCACGGCACGGCCAGCCATATGGAAACTGAAGCTGCTCGCCCCGGACTTGCTTGTTCTTCCGGGATGCCGTTTCGTGTCGCCATACGGCTGGTCGATGGTTCCACCGAGCCCTTTGACTCTGGTGACGAGTTTCGTCCATTCGTCCGCGACATCCTCGCGCAGCTTTCCGCCCGCGATATCCTTGAAGGTGAAGCGCCCGAGCGGCGCCTTCCACTTTCTCGCGATCCACTTGTCGAGTTCGGCGATTGTCGCGGGATCGACGGTATCGTTGACCGCACCCGCAAACAGGTCGGAAATGGCGCAATCCGCTCGACCACCGCTGGTTTGGGAAATCCGATAGCGGGATTTCGCGGCGCGCCTTTTGAACCGGATCAGCGCGCGCTTTGACCCTCCGCCCCATTTCCCATCGTCACCGCCCACCGGTAGGTATCCGACGGTCACGAGTTTCCCCTGAACAAGCTTAACATCGAAAGCAGGGGTTGGGTTCGCCATGGGTCACCTCTGGAGTCAGGTCGCACGCCAGACGTATTTGAAAACATATAGCACGTCGCGCCGAGTGATTGGGGGCCGTACATGAAAATCGGATGCGGTCGCGCCACACTACGCCCGCGACCAGCGCCGCCAAAGCATCTTCTACCAACAATGACTTCGCGCGGATGCCGCCTTTCACCTACAGACCATACAACTCGCCGTCGTCCAGCACCCGCAGACCCTGCGCGGTGACCAGTCGGGCGGTCTCCACCGGATCGACGACCTCCATGCACCAGACCGCCCAACGGTGCGGCTCGCTGACGAAGCCATAGGCGTCCAGCACGTTGATCCGGTGTTCGGCCAGGATTTCCAGCAGCTCGTGCAGACCGCCTGGACGATCCGCGATGGCGACCGCCAGCACCGGTTTGAGCGCGGCGGCAAAACCCTGTCCGGTCAGCACCCGTTGCGCCCCGCGGGGGTCGTTCACCAGCAGCTTCACTATGCCGTAATCCCGGTGATCGGCGATGGTCATCGCCCGGATGTCGATCCCGTGGTCGCGCAGAATGCCGGTAACCGCATTCAGTCGCCCCGGCTGGTTGTCGATGAACACGCTCAGTTGCTCCGCCATCGTCACGCTCCCATCCGTTCAGAACGCGGGCCGCAAATCCACCACCCGCCTGGCCTTGCCCTCGGATACCGGCAGGCTGCCCGGCTCGTGCAGCTCGACGGTCGGCTTGACCAGAATGGCCGAACGCAACAGCTCGCCGATGCGGTCGCGCAGATCGTCCAGCGCGCGCGGATCCCCGGTGAACAGCCTGGCGTTCAGCTCGGTCTTGACCAGAAGCCGATCCAACGAGCCACGCTTTTCCAGTTGAATCAAATAATTGGTGCCGACCTCGGGAATTCTCATCAACATGTCCTCGATCTGGGACGGGAAAATGTTGACCCCATTGACGATCAGCATGTCGTCGCTGCGCCCCTTGATCCGCGCCAGCCGACGGTGGGTACGCCCACAGGGACAGTTGCCGCCGACCAGATGCGACAGATCGCGGGTGCGATAGCGCAGCAGCGGCGTGGCCTGCCGTTGCAGGGTGGTCATCACGATTTCGCCGGTTTCTCCCTCGGGGAGCGGTTGCAGGGTCCGGGGATCGACGATCTCCAGAATGTAGGCGTCTTCCCAGCAGTGCAGGCCCGTCTTGTGAACGCACTCGAAGGCCACACCGGGACCGTTCATTTCGCTCAGACCGTAGGAGTTGTAGGCGTCGATGTCGAACAAGTCCTCGATCTTGCGGCGGGTCTGTTCCGAATGCGGCTCGGCGCCGATGAACGCTTTGCGCAAGCCAAGCTGGTCCGGGGTGACGCCCTCGCCCGCCAGCGATGCGTGCAGGTGCAGCAAGTAGCTGGGGGTGGCGTGAACCACGGTGGTTCGGAAGTTTTTCATGAGCTGAAGCTGACGGCTGGTGTTGCCGGAACTGGCCGGAATCACCAGCATTCCGACCCGTTCCGCGCCGTAATGCAAACCGAGCCCACCGGTGAACAGCCCGTAGCTGGTCATGTTCTGGAACACGTCGCGGGCGGTGGCGCCGGTGGCGACGATGCAGCGCGCGACCAGTTCGGTCCAGTGATCGAGGTCTTGCCGGGTGTGATAGATCACGGTCGGCATGCCGGTGGTGCCGCTGGAGGTATGCAAGCGCACCGTCCGCTCCAGTTCCACCGCGAGCAACCCATGGGGATAGGCCCCGCGCAGATCGTCCTTGGTGGTATAGGGAATGTTTCGCAAATCCCGCAAACTGGCGATGTCCTCGGGGTGCTTCAGACCGGCGTCGGCCAGCCGGCGCTGGTAAAACGGCGTTTTCAGCGCCCAGACCAGCGTCTTGCGCAGGGCGGCCAGCTGCAACCGTTCCAGCGCGTCCCGCTCCATGAATTCAAGCGCCGGGTTCCAGACCGGTACGTTCATGCCTTTGCCTTTGTTTTGATCGCAGGGGTACGGGCGGGCAGCCCATCGAAACAAAATGTCATCGAAATGGTAGCATGTCGAGCTTTGCAATCGTCGCACCGGAGTGCTCATGCTGCGTTTCGTATTGTTCCTCGCCCTGCTCCTCGCGCTATTCACCGGCGCCTGCATGTCCCGCAAGTTCGAGGCGACTCCCGTTTCGCTGAATGATCGAGTCGCTCCTGGCGATACCTACGGCGATATCCGGCTGCTCGGCGCGCTGCGGCTGATGGATGCCGAGATCGACGACTTGCCGTTGTGCGGCCTGTCCGGGCTGGCCTGGGACGAGGATGAAGATCTGCTGTACGCCGTTTCCGACCAGGGGACCTTGTTCCATTTGCAACCGGCGTTCGACGAGCAGGGTTACCTAACCGGCGCGCGGGCGGTGGCCGCCCATCCCCTGCGAAACGCCGCCGGCAAACCGGTGCGCCCGCCCTTCGACGATGCCGAGGGATTGACCATTCGCCGTGGCGACAACGGCATTCAGGGCGACACGGAATTGCTGATCTCGTTCGAGATGAAACCGCGCGTGATTCGCCATGGCCCCAGCGGTCAGTGGCGAGGCGAGGAACCGCTGCCGGCCACGCTGCGCAACCCCCGGAACTATCGCAATGGCAACGAGGCGTTGGAGGCTGTGACCCTCGATCCGCGCTGGGGTGTTCTGACCGGTTCCGAAACCCCGTTGCGCAACGATCCGGCCGATCTGATCCGCATCTTCACCGGCGATGGCCGTTTCTGGCTCTACCCGCTCGGCAGCGCGCCCGGCAGCGCCCTGGTGGCGATGGAAGCGCTGCCGGACGGGAGTCTGCTGACGCTGGAACGCGCTTTCGTCTCCCCGCTGCGTCCCTTCGCCATCAGCCTGCGCCGGACCCGATTGCCAGCGCCGGGAAAGGCGGCAAGGTTGCGGGTAGCCGACGTGGCGGTATTCAACAGCGACCAGGGCTGGCTGCTCGACAACTTCGAAGGTCTGACCCGCCAGCGGGAGCGGCGGTTTTTCATGATCAGTGACGATAATTGTCGCGCCCTGCAAACGACCCTGCTGGTTTACTTTGAATTACTGCCCGCTCCGCCGGCATCCGGCCCTCGCTGAACCCCGGCGTTCCGGCGCAAATCCCGGGGATGAAAGCCAGCGAGAAACTTCGGGGCCGTCCGCTCTCGATATCCGAATCGGTTGACAAGAATTACGGTAGGCTTCAATATGCTGCGCTTAATAATTAGGAATTTTCCCGGTTTTCACCGGCAACGGTCCGCCAATATCCAAAGCGCCCTTGCACGTTTGTCTCTTCACCCTTGCATCGCCCCGTGTCGTTTCCCGCGATGCAAGACGTCTCCCCGCGATACATTGCATTTAGAGGCTATCGGGAGGTCACTCGATGGAAGATGTGGTCATTGTCGCCGCCGCCAGAACCGCGATTGGCAATTTCATGGGTTCCCTGTCGACGGTCCCGGCCAATATCCTGGGCGCCAGGGTCATCCAGGATCTGCTGCGCAAAACCGGGGTCGAGCCAGCCCGGATCGATGAGGTCATCCTCGGCCAGGTGCTCACCGCCGGCACCGGTCAGAACCCTGCGCGCACCGCCGCGCTCAATGCCGGTCTGCCCATCGAGACGCCCTGCCTGAACATCAACAAGGTCTGCGGCAGCGGGCTCAAGGCGGTGCATCTGGCCTGCCAGTCCATCCGCGATGGCGACAACCGGATCGTGCTCGCCGGCGGCCAGGAAAACATGAGCCTGTCCCCACATCTGCTGCTGGGTTCGCGGCGCGGCACGACCATGGGCGACGCCAGGCTGGTGGACTCGATGCTGAATGAAGGTCTGCACTGCGCCATCAATCACTATCACATGGGCATCACCGCCGAGAATATCGCCGCCCAGTGGGCCATCTCCCGCGAGGAACAGGACGCTTTCGCCGCCGCTTCCCAGGCCAAGGCGCTGGCCGCCATCGACGCGGGCCGGTTCAAGGACGAGATCGTTCCGATTGAGATCCCGCAGCGCAAGGGCGATCCGGTGGTGTTCGACACCGACGAATTCCCGCGCGCGGGCACCACCGCCGCAGGCCTGGCCAAGCTGCGGCCGGCGTTCAAGCAGGACGGCAGCGTGACCGCCGGCAACGCCTCCGGCATCAACGATGGCGCCGCCGTCGTGCTGGTCATGGCCGCCGGCGCGGCTCGCGACCTCGGCCTCCAGCCGCTGGCCCGCATCGCCGCCTACGCCAAGGCCGGCGTCGATCCGAAAATCATGGGCACCGGTCCGATTCCCGCTTCCCGCGCCTGTCTGAAGAAAGCCGGCTGGACCGTGGACCAGCTCGACCTGATCGAATCCAACGAGGCTTTCGCCGCGCAGGCGATCTCCGTCAACCGGGAAATGGGCTGGGATACCGGCAAAGTGAACGTCAACGGCGGCGCCATCGCGCTGGGCCATCCGATCGGCGCTTCCGGCTGCCGCATCCTGGTGACCCTGCTGCACGAAATGGTCCGCCGTGACGCCAAGAAGGGTCTCGCGACCCTGTGCATCGGCGGCGGTCAGGGCGTTGCGTTGGCCGTCGAACGCAGTTGATCGATAACCAATAACCGAGGAGAACCTTTAAATGTCTCGAGTCGCAGTCGTTACCGGTGGTATCGGTGGTCTGGGCACGGCCATGTGCAAGGCCCTGGCCGAACAGGGCCGGCGACCCGTCGCGGTCGATTTTCACGGCCTCAAACCCGAAGTCGTCGATAAGTGGAAAGCCGACCGCAAGGCGGAAGGTCTCGACATCCCGGTTTATCTGGGGGACGTGACCAACTTCGAATCCTGCGCCGAAGTCTGCAAGAAGATCGAAGCGGAAGTCGGCCCCATCGAAATCCTGGTCAACAACGCCGGCATCACCCGCGACGCCCTGTTCCACAAGATGACCCAGGAGCAGTGGGATCAGGTCATCAAGACCAACCTGTACAGCGTCTTCAACATGACCAAACAGGTCTATGAGGGCATGACCGCGCGGGGTTGGGGCCGGATCGTCAACATCTCGTCGGTGAACGGCCTCAAGGGCCAGGCCGGCCAGACCAACTATTCCGCCACCAAGGCCGCGATCTACGGCTTCAACAAGGCGCTGGCGCAGGAGTGCATCAAGAAAGGGGTGACGGTCAATTCCATTTCCCCCGGCTACATCGGCACCGAGATGGTGCGAGCCATCCGCGAGGACGTGCTGCAAAAGATCATCGCCACCATTCCGGCGGGCCGTCTGGGCGAACCTTCCGAAATCGCGCGCACCGTTGCGTTCCTGGCCGCTGAGGATGCCGGCTTCATTACCGGCGAAGACATCACCGTCAACGGCGGTCTCTACTATCACTAAGTCCAAGTCGCGCGGCGCTATCCGCCGGGTAGCGCCGCCGCTTCTTTCCATAGCCTGCCATGAGCGAACCGCGCATCATCAAGAAATACCCGAATCGCCGACTCTACGATACGGCTGTCAGCAGCTACATCACTCTCGAAAACGTCAAACAGTTGGTATTGGACCGCGCCGCTTTCCACGTCATCGATGCCCGAACCAACACCGACATTACGCGCGGGATTCTGCTGCAAATCATCAGCGAGCAGGAAGAGCAGGGCAATCCGATCTTCACCACGGAAGTACTGGCGCACATCATCCGCTTCTACGGCGACACCTTGCAGGGCATGATGGGCAATTATCTGGAGAAAAGCCTGCAGGCGTTCGTGGACCAGCAACACCTGTTTCGGGAACAGATGCGCACGTTTATCGGCAAGAATCCGCTGGCGATGATGACCGAACTGGTGGAGCACAACCTGTCGTTGTGGAAGAGCGTCAGCGATAAGCTACAGCAATACGTCCCGCCGGCGGTGGTTGGCGATCCAGCCATTTTTTCCCAGCAACCCGCTCAGGCCGAGAGCCCCGCCGCCTCATCCGCGGAACGGGAAAAACCCGACAAGGACCGGAGAGGCAAAAAAGACCCGGGCTGAAAGGATCGACGCATTCCCTCACCCTCTCGCCCGCCACCGATCCGATTCGACCGTCGCGAACCGCTTCGGAACGGAATTTAGCGCCCCAGCAGCCAGTCGGCGATGGCCGGCGGTATTTCCCGCTGGGCGCGGGCGCTGACGTAGATCCCGATGTGGCCGCCCCGAAAGGATAATTCCGCATAATCTTGGCTGCCGCAACAGTCGGCCAGCGCCCTGGACGCCGCCGGCGGCACCAGATGGTCCTGGGTCGCGTAAACGTTCAACACCGGCATGGCGACATTATGCAAATCCACCCGCCGGTCGCCGATGATCACCTCCCCCCTGACCAGCTTGTTCTGCTGGAAAAAATCCTTGGCGAACTGGCGGAACGCTTCGCCGGCCTGATCCGGGCTGTCGAAAATCCATTTCTCCATCCGCAGAAAATTCTTCAACGCCTCGGCGTCGTCGAGGATATCCATCATGTCCACGTATTTCTGGCCGGCCAGCCGGAACGGGCTGAGCGACAGGAAAGCGAAGTTCAACAATCCACCGGGCAGATTGCCGAGCGTGTCCACCAGCAAATCCACGTCCACGTGCCGAATCAGATGCGTTAACAGGTTATCCGGCGTGTGGAAATCCACCGGGGTCACCATGGTGACGAGGTTGCGGATACGCTCGGGATAGAGCGAGGCGAAGCAGAGGCTCAACGCGCCGCCCTGACATACCCCCAGCAGATTGATGGAATCCTGGCGATGCCGGTCGCGCAGATAATCCACGCAATGGGTGATGTAGCGGTCGATATAATCGCTCAGCGTCAAGCCCCGGTCGCCGGCGTCCGGGTAGCCCCAGTCGATCAGGTAGACGTCCAGGCCGGCATCCAGCAAGCCCCGGATCATGGAGCGGTCTTCCTGCAAATCCATCATGTAGGGTCGGTTGACCAGCGCATAGACGATCAGGAGCGGCACGGGGTGTGGTTCCGTCGCCCGGGGCCGGTAACGGTACAGAATCAGCTTGTCTTCCCGATACACCGCCTCGCGGGGCGACACGCCAGCCTCGATCTCGCCCACCCCGCTCAGCGTTTGAATCCCCCGGGTCAGTCTGGCGTTGAACGCCTCGAGTTCCTCGACGATCCGTTCGGGCGTCAGGCCGATCATGGAACGGTTTCTCCTTGCGGACGGCAGCGCAGCAGGGTATTGAACAGGCGACCGCTGAGTTCGCTGTACTGATCGCTGCGCAACATGCGGCCGTAGGTTTTTTCGTTGCAATCCACCCACAGGTTATACAGTTCGCGCAGGCTGTCGATCAGTTGGCCGGCGGTTGCGCGCTCACTCAACCGCTGCTCCATCAGGTCCAGCGCCTCTCTGGCCGCCTGCCGCAACAGATCGAGATACTGACTCTGGGCCTGGCGATAGGCCCGCCAGGCGTCGGCGTGCTCGTCGTCCGGGGCGACGATCCCCAGAGCGGCGGCGTTCTGCTGCCAGAGTTCCAAGGTCAGGGTCCACAGCCGGGCCAGTTCGGGATCGGCGCCGGGTTCGCCGGCGGATTCGCCCATCGCCGTCCTGAACTGGTCGAAATGCTGGCGCAACGCCGATCCCCAGTCGACCTGGTTCGGGGCGCTATCCTGGTATCGTTCGACGAACTGGCGCAGCTGTCCGCAGAACGCCAGATAGGTGCGCGCCTGCTTGAGCAGCAGCTCGGTATCGAGCGCGCCCGGAGCGGGGGTATCGGCTGGATCGGCCATGGCAAGGTGGCATCCTGGTGGTCGGGGTGTCGGCAATATTGAATCAGTTATTGAATCAGTATAGTCGGGCGATGCGGTCCCTGCCCGGTAAACCGGACCGGCGCCTCCGTTGGCCCTTCCGGCTCAGGGCGTAGCCTGCCTGGAAAGCGGCAGATTCTGGGCAAGGGCTTCGGCCCTGAACTGCTTGAGGCGGGCGCGCAACTGGGCTTCCTGATTGGGGGCGAGGCCAGGGCTCCTGAGTCCGAGTTCCAATTGCTCGATGGCGGGCAGCAACTCACCGTTCAAATAGTGATACTCGGCCATGGTGGCGTGGGTCGCCGCCATGTCGCCGGCCCGCTGCGCTGCCTGCGCGTAGGTCGCGTACAATTGAGGATCGTTCGGGCGGCGGCGCAGATGCGGTTGCAGCAAACGCAACGCCTGCTTCGGATCGCCCTGGGTGGCGAGGGCGCGTCCGTACTGCATCGCCAGGGTGAAATCGTCCGGATACACCTGCCGAGCCTCCTCGAACTGCCGCCAGGCCTGC
>JRYG01000301.1_pt1 | contig 18388 bp, 20 predicted proteins | sample 235341 | NCBI WGS metagenome assembly JRYG01 (sample SAMN03074218, study PRJNA261478) | activated sludge metagenome | biome: Wastewater Treatment Plant; feature: Wastewater; material: Activated sludge; isolation source: activated biomass of a wastewater treatment plant treating hydrocarbon... ... | reverse complement strand
TGCGGGCCGCCGTCGCCGTTTGTGGTCACATGCTTTGCGCATAAATGGTGCACTCCAATAACAAGATCGGGGATGGCCCTGACCTTTGGGTCTTGATGGCCGATGGCTTGCCAGGCGTGGAAGTGGCGTCCAACCTCATGAAATCCGCTGCACGCTACGGCGGGTTCAGGCGCCAAGAAGCCTGCGCGCCAGCACCGACTGCATATCACACCGCCATGTACTATCACGATCTGATTGCCGGTGTGAGCGTCATTACCCTCAACGTAGTCGCTGAGGCGACCGGCATCAACCGGATGACGCTGTCGAAGATCGCGAATCATCCCGGTTCGACGACAGTCAGCGATCACCTCGACAAGCTTTGCCGGTACTTCAACTGCCAAGTCGGCGATCTGGCCGTTTATGTGCCGGACGAAAAGCCCACGAAGAACTGACCAGCCACCCGTGCCGGCAAGTCGCCCGAAGGTCTGTCAGGGGCAATACGCCAAGCTCGCGCGGCGGGCACAACTTGGCACAGGAATTGTGCGATCGCCCTGAATCCGGCGACCAGAGCGGTTGAAGCGAGTAGTTGTCGGATTGGAAGCCGTGCGAGGGTCGCGATTGGCGATGACCATGCGCGCTCGGGTTTTGCTTGGCTCAGACTGCGAAGGTCAAATCCGCCAAATTTGGAGGTCCGCCGCAGGCTGCGTTGGCACAGATTTGGCACAAACTTGGCACAGAATTGGCACAGCGCCAAAAGACAAGGGCCTGCGTCTCTACAGGCCCTTGATTTGATTGGTGGTGGGAAGGCGACCGCACAAACCCATACGCTGCGGCTGTCGTAGCGCGTGGTCGAGCACGGTAGTAAAGCAGTCCATATTCAAGCAGTTGCGCAGCACTTCACCTTCGGCCGAGAAGGCCATTTGGTCTGCGGAGGCTACCTGCTCGATCCCGTTGCTTGCAATCGAACCAGGAGACAATGCGGCTGCATTGACACGGCAATGCAGCCGCATTACCATGATGAGCATCCTTCGCCTCAGCCGGAGAGTGCCATGCCCGCCACCCTCGAAGTCGAATCCACGCTCACCGACCGCTACCAGACCACGGTCCCGGAGACGGTGCGCCGCGCCCTCAAGCTCGGCAAGCGCGACAAGATCCATTACACCATCCGTCCCGACGGCGAGGTAGTGCTTCGCCGTGCCGAGCCCGCCGAGGGCGACGATCCGCTGCTCGGGCAGTTCCTTGGCTTTCTGGCCCAAGACATTGCGGCACATCCCGATCGCCTCCAGTCGGTGGACGCCGGCCTCATACAGCGCATCCAGTCACTCGTCGGCGGCGTCGAAGTGGATCTCGACGCCCCGCTGTCGGTAGACGATGAATGAGCGGGGGCAAACCAACGCCCCTGGTCGTCAACGGCTGGACGATCTTCGCCCATCCCCTGTTCCTTGATCAGCTTGAGGATCTGACCCGCCAAGTCGAGACTCTGAAGCAGAAGGACCCCGCCGGCTACATCAAGAAGAACGCCGCCAAGCGCCTGGCAGCCATCGCCAAGCTGGCGTTCGAGGTGATTCCGCAAGACCCGTCCCGCCCTGAATATCGCCAGGGCAGTACCCTCGGCGACGCGCACAAACACTGGTTCCGCGCCAAGTTCTTCCAACAGTACCGGCTGTTCTTTCGCTATCACGGGCCGAGCAGGGTGATCGTCTACGCCTGGGTGAATGACGAAAACACCAAACGGGCCTACGAGAACGGCGACGACGCCTATCGCGTCTTCCGCAGAATGCTGGACAGCGGCCATCCACCGGATGACTGGGATCGCTTGCTGGCCGAGGCCGGGGTAGAGTCCGACCGATTGCGGCAAGTGGTCGCCAATTCTGTGACCGCGAGATCCTGAGGAGAGTGGAAGGCATAGCGCTTCAGCGGCCAGACGCGAAGTCCCGGAAGGTCGAGTTCGTGGGCGCAGCGCGGCGAGTTGGTCGTCGGATGGCGCCGGTGGGGCGGTAGGCCTGGGCCAAGGCATCGATGAAGCCGAGCACCGCCTGCGCCGAGCCTTCGGCCAGGTAGTGTTCGACGGCCTCGACCACGTCCCGATGGGCCGCTTCGCGGGATGACCGGCCTGGTCTTCAACCGCCGGCCCGCCGGCGAACGCGCTCACGCAAGGCGTCGAAGTAGGCCGTGTCGGCGGGGGCTCCGGGAGCAGATCCTCCCCCTTCAAGGAGCAGGGCGCGCAGCTGCTGCCGATCCTGATCATTGCGGATCAGCTCGCGCACGTACTCGCTGCTGGTGCCGTAGCCGCGGCTGGCGACCTGCTCGTCCACGAAGGACTTGAGGGAATCGGGCAGGGAGATGTTCATCGTACTCATAGGATAAGGCTGGGCGGTTTGGCAAAATTTGGCAAGCCAGACTCGCGATCGGCCAATTGGACGCCCCCCCGCTGCGGCGAATAGTCTTGGCAATCTCCGCATCGAATGCGGTGAATTGGTTGCACCCGCGGAGAATGGGGGTCATAATCGCCGCATGAGCAGCGGCGATTACTCCTACATCTGGCAGGCCAGCGACTGGCCGGACTGGCGCTACGACCTGGCGGTCCTTGCCGCCCCTCTGGCTGCGGTGAGCCGCATCCAGGGGTTGTTGCTGGGGCGCCTGACGGACGTAGGCATGGCCTTGCGCGACCAGGCCAGCCTGTCGGCGCTCACCGAGGACGTGGTCAAGACCAGCGAGATCGAGGGCGAGCAGCTCGACGTGGCGTCCGTGCGCTCGTCCATCGCCCGCCGCCTGGGCGTGGACATCGGGGCGCTGGCGCCGGCGGATCGGCATGTGGAAGGCGTGGTCGACATGGTGCTCGACGCCACGGCCAATTGCCATGCGCCGCTCTCGCGGGAGCGCCTGTTCGGCTGGCACGCGGCGCTCTTTCCCACCGGCTACTCCGGCCTTGCGAAGATCAGGGTCGGCGCCTGGCGCGACGATGCCGGCGGTCCGATGCAGGTGGTGTCCGGCCCGCTCGGTCGCCAGCGGGTGCATTTCGAAGCGCCGCCGGCCGATCGCCTGGAGACCGGGACGAGGCGTTTTCTCGACTGGATCAATACCGAGTCGGGCGAGCCGCCGCTCATCAAGGCCGGCCTCGCCCATCTGTGGTTCGTGACCCTGCATCCCTTCGACGACGGCAATGGCCGCATTGCCCGCGCCGTTGGCGATCTGTTGCTCGCGCGCGCCGATGGCAGCAGGCAACGCTTCTACAGCCTCTCAGCCCAGATCCAGCGGGAGCGCAAGGCCTACTACGACATCCTGGAGCGCACCCAGAAAGGCACGCTCGACGTCACCGAGTGGCTCGCCTGGTTCCTCGACGCCCTGCACCGCGCCCTCGATCAGGCGCAGCACACCCTCGACGCCGTGCTCGCCAAGGCGCGCTTCTGGCAACGCTTCGCCGGTACGCCGCTGAACGAGCGCCAGGTGAAGCTGCTCAATCGAATGCTCGATGGCTTCGAAGGCAACCTCACCACGAGCAAGTGGGCGGCGATGGCCAAGTGCTCGCCGGACACGGCGCTGCGCGACATCAACGAGCTGCTCGCGCATGGCGTGCTGCGCAAGGCCGCAGCGGGCGGGCGCAGCACCCACTACGAGTTGAATGAACCGTCGGCGGATCCAGTCGTTGTATCTGCCGCCCCTGGCGCGGTTTGAAGGAGATGAGCGTAGGCATGGAACTGCGATTTGAAGTGCTGGACGATGCGTCCGGCGTGTTCGTGTACCCGGAGGAGAGGTTCGACGGTCTCGTCGAGAAATTCGACGAATTGCTGGATGCCCACCAGGCCGGCGGCCTCGCGGACAAGCCTTACGTGACCGCGCTGGAGAAGCTCGTCGTCCGCGAACCGGAATTCATCGACGGCCACGCCCATCTCGCCTTCGCCTGGTACGAGCAAGGCAAGCCGAAGAAAGCGCTCGAGGCCGCCCTGACCGGCCTGGGCGTAGCCAACCGCCTGCTCCCCGAAGGTTTCGCCGGCCACATCGAACGGGGCCATCTGGAAAACCGCCCCTTCCTGCGCGCCCTGCATGGCGCCGTGCTGGCCCACATGCGGCTGCGCCGCCACCGCGAGGCGGTCGTGCTAATCAAAAAAATGCTGGCGTACAACCCGAACGACAATCAGGGGATGCGCTACCTGCTCGGCTCGGAAGCGCTGCGCGCCGGCAATCACGATGAGGCACAAAAGGTCTTCGCCGCCGAAGCCGAGGGCTACCCGCCCTATTTCTACGAACTTGCCCTGACCCACATCCTCAAGGGGGAATGGATTCCGGCCGCTACGGCATTGCGCCGCGGTTTCTGTGCCAACCCCTACATCGCCGAAATCCTGGGCGGCAATCCTCGGCCGCAGCCGCTGGCGATCTGGCATGGCAGCAATCTCGCAGAGCCGGAGACGGCCGTCCACTATGTCGAGATGTACGGGGACCTGTGGCGGCGCCGCCCGGATGGCCTGGCGTTCGTGCGCTGGCTGTTCAATCACCCCAAAGTCATGACTGAGCGGGCTGCGTTCATGGATTGCCGCGAAGCGCTACTGTGGGAACAGGAATACCAGGCGCGCACCACGATCCTGGATCGCGAGCGTAAGGTCCTAGCCGGCATCGACGACCGGCTTTCGGCCACCCTTGTCGTCAAACGCCAGGATCGCCGGGGCCGGGCGCTTTACCCCTGGATGATAGCGTTCGGTGTCTGAATCTCGCCTTCCGGGAAGGCTTTCCCCTCACAACGGAAATGCAATCATGGAATCGATGGCACCAACACAGGCCACACCTTCGGACTGGTTACGGCGACTCGGCTCGCTGAACGTCGCCGTGACATCAACCCGCGGTTTCGCCCCGCACAAGCCGCTATTGCTGCTCTGTGTAATGGACATGATCGAGGAAGGGGCATTGATCACCCCGTGGATTACGTACACGCCGGAACTGTTCTTCCGTTTTCAGTGCTACTGGCAGATTGTGTTCGATCGCCAACAAAACCGCCCGGACATGCGTATGCCGTTTCATGCCCTCGGCGGCGAGAAAGATCGCATATGGGAGCGATTCACCGAAGACGGGAGTCTTTCGCTGTCAAAGGAAACGACTCGACGATGCCGAATGGATGGCGGGCTCTGGCAGGCACTGCATGACAGCAACTTCCGGCGCGATGCGCGACTCACCCTCATCGCAAGCTACTTCACGCCGGAAGAGCAGGTCGCGCTGTGCGCCCGGCTAAGCCTGCCCGAACCGACCACGTCCGAGATCGATGCCATTCGCCGCAGTGCCGAAACCTATCAGGCCAGCAAGAAGAAAGGTCGAGACGTTCGTTTTCGCAGCCAAGTGCTGCTGAATTACCGCTTCACCTGCGCACTGACCGGCTACTCGCTCAACACCGCGAAGGAAAACATGGTGGAAGCAGCGCACATCCACCAGCATGCTGTGAGTGGGAACGATGACCCCCGCAACGGCTTGGCATTGACTCCTGACGCGCACTGGATGTTCGACCGCGGGCTGTGGACCGCAATTCCTGCTGAGGATGCCTTCATCGTCATCGTGGCGAAGGATCAATTCACCGATACATCGCCAACCGGTCGCTCGCTGGCCGAATACCACGAAAAACCCCTGGTGTTCCCGCCGAGTTGCACGTTTCGGCCTGATCCGAAGCACTTCGCATGGCACCGCGCGCATCGATTTCTGGGTACTACATGCAGCGTATAACAGCAGCCTGAGTTTTCGGCGATGACATATGCGTGCCCCATGAAGGCAGGAGGGGCGTAAGTTCGATGACTGGCATTTCGGCCAGCCCAGGCTTCGCGGCGGCGAAGTGCGACACCAGCCCATGCGCATCGGCGAGGCGCAGTCGAGAATCAAGCAGCGCATCGTCCGCGAGATCAGCATCGTGCCGGGCACGGTGCTGGTCCGCGAGTACGGCGACCGCGAGCACCGGGTCACGGCCCTCGCCGACGGCGGCTTCGAGTACGAGGGGCGGCGCTTCAAGAGCCTGTCGGCGGCGGCCCGCCACATCACCGGCAGCCAGTGGTCCGGGCCGGTGTTCTTCGGCCTGGTCAAGTCGCAGCGGGAGAAGAAATGAACGCCATTGTCACGAAGAAGCGCTGCGCGGTCTATACCCGCGTCTCTACCGACGAGCGGCTCGACCAGTCCTTCAATTCGCTCGATGCGCAGCGCGAGGCCGGGCATGCCTATGTGGCAAGCCAGCGCGCGGAGGGCTGGCTTCCGGTCGCCGACGACTACGACGACGGCGGGTACTCCGGCGGCAACATGGAGCGCCCGGCCTTAAAGCGCCTGCTCGACGACATCATGGCGGACCAGATCGACATCGTGGTGGTCTACAAGATCGACCGGCTGACCCGCTCGCTCATGGATTTCGCCCGGCTGATCGAGCTCTTCGAGCGCCACAAGGTGTCCTTCGTCTCGGTCACCCAGCAGTTCAACACCACGACCTCGATGGGCCGGTTGATGTTGAACATCCTGCTCTCCTTCGCCCAGTTCGAGCGTGAGGTCACGGGCGAGCGCATCCGCGACAAGATCGCAGCCTCCAAACGCAAGGGCATCTGGATGGGCGGCTACGTTCCGCTGGGCTACGAGGTCAAGGAGCGCAAGTTGCTGGTGGTCGAGAGCGATGCCGCGATCGTGCGACGCATCTTCCAGCGCTTCGCCGAGCTGCGCTCGGTGACCGAGCTCTCGCGCGAGCTGGTGGCCGACGGCGTCACCACGAAGCCCACCCGGCTCAAGGACGGCGGCACCCGCAACGGCACGCCGATGGACAAGAAGTACCTCTCCAAGATGCTGCGCAACCCGATCTACGTCGGCGAGATTCGGCACAAGGGCACGAGCTACGCCGGCCAGCATGAGCCCATCATCAGCCGGCAGCTATGGGACTTGGTGCAGGAGATCCTGGCCGAGAACGCATACGCCCGGATGGGAGTGACCCAGACGCGCGGCAAGACCGATGCGCTGCTGCGCGGGCTCCTCTACGACATGAACGGGGTGAAGTACCACGTCACCTTCTCCACCAAGGCCTCCGGCAAGCGCTACCGCTACTACATCCCGAAGGTGGACAAGCGCTATGGCTACCGAACCAGCGCCACCGGCGCGATCCCGGCCGACCAGATCGAGGAGGTGGTGGTGAACCTGGTGCTCCAGGCGCTGCAGTCGCCCGAGTCCATGCAGGTGGTCTGGAACCACGTTCGGGCGCAATACCCCGAGGTTGCCGAGCCAACGGTGGCACTGGCCATGCGCCGGCTGGCCGAAGTGTGGAAAGCATTGTTCCCGGCCGAGCAGGCGGGGCTCGTGAATCTCCTCATCGAGCGCGTCGTGCTGCTCGCGGATGGCGTCGACATCGTATGGCGGGAGGTCGGCTGGAAGGAACTGGCCGGTGAACTCGCGCCCGAGACGCTCGGCGGCGAGATGCTGGAAGCGGAGGGAGCCCAATGAACCGCACGCGAAAGGAGGTCGTTCCGGCTGGGAAACCCTTTGATCGCCGGCACCCGCTGGAGACGGGCGAGGTGCGCATCACCACCTTCGTGCCCCTGCAGTTCAAGCGGCGCGGCATCAAGAAGGTGGTTGTCGGTCCCGCCGGCGTCGACGAGCCGGTCAAAGTCAGCGACCCGAACCCGGCGATCTCGCCGAACCAGGATCCGGCTTTGCTGCGGGCGCTGGGCCGCGCCCTCCACTGGCGGCACCTCCTGGATACGGGTGCGGTTGCCGACACGGCCGAGATCGCCGAGCGGGAGGGGCTGCACAGGACCTTCGTCAACGACCACCTGCGCCTGGCGCTGCTCGCGCCCGACCTCGTGGAGGCCGCCCTCCGCGGGGCCTTGCCGCGAACGGTGACGCTGTTGGGCCTGCTACGAGACGGCATCCCGTTGTGCTGGCAGACGCAGCGGATGCGCATCTTCAGCTGAATTTCCGCACGGGATCGCCCGCGCGGACCGGCTCACGACTCAAACTGCCGGGCCGAAACCCGCGCCGTTGCTGGACCTCGTGCGAAGAGCGCTCTTCGCAGAAACAAAGAACGGAGAGCGCAGAGAGGGCGAAAACGGCGGGAAACCCGGCGAACCGGCCAGCGGCACTCTTCGCACCACCTGCCGAAACCGCGCCAGTGCTGGCGCACCGGCAGACATGAAAAAGGCCAGAGCAACGTCTGGCCTTTGGAAAATGGTGGAGCAGAGGAGGATCGAACTCCCGACCTTCGCATTGCGAACGCGACGCTCTCCCAGCTGAGCTACTGCCCCGAAACGAGCGGCGAAGTATACCAAAAAGCACGCTTCGCTAGGTTTCCTCGTCCTCGGCCGTTCCCGCGGCGGCGCGGCCCAGGCGGTCGTTCACCGCCAGCCACTCGTCACTCTGCGGTGGCGCTTCCACCAGGATGAGATTCACCTCCACGGCATCCAGCGCGCGCAGGTGGGCGTACAGATCGTGGGCGTAGCCAGCCACATCGGGGACAATGGCCTGCCACGTGACGCGATTGTGGAAGACGCGCCGCGCCTGTCGCGCCAGGACGGCGACATGCAGCCCCTGATCGAGGCGGGATGCGATTTCTTCCGGCAGATCCGCCGCCGCCACCAGCCGCAGCGGGGTGTGTGGCGCGTAATGCGAGGGCAGGCTGCCGGACACGCGCGGCCCGGTGCCGTCGTCGACGGGCTGCATGAGTCGCGGCAGCCCCAGCACGTCGGCGATCTCCTGCGCCGTGATGGCGCCCGGGCGCAGCAGCGCCGGTACCGGCCGGGTCAGGTCGACGATGGTGGATTCGATGCCCACCGGGCAGGGTCCGCCGTCGAGAATAAGCGCGACACGATCGCCCAGCTCCTGGCGCACGTGGGCGGCGGTAGTTGGGCTGATGCGCCCGAAGCGGTTGGCTGAGGGCGCGGCGATGCCGCTGCCGAAGGCAACGAGCAGCTCGCGCGCCAGCGGATGGGCTGGCACGCGCAGCCCGACGGTATCCTGCCCGCCGGTGACGAGGTCGGACACGCGCGGCGAGCGCTTCAGAATCATGGTCAGCGGGCCGGGCCAGAACACCTCGGCAAGAAGAGCGGCCGCCGCGGGCACTTCGCGCGCCCAAATGTCGAAAGGCGTGTGCAGCGGCAAATGAACGATCAGAGGATGGTCGGCCGGCCGGCCCTTGGCGGCGAAGATCTTTGCCACGGCCGCCGCGTTCGCCGCGTCGGCGCCCAGGCCATAGACCGTCTCGGTGGGAAAGGCGACCAGCTCGCCGGCACGCAGAAGGGCGACCGCGCGCTCGATGTCGACCGAGCCAGCACCCCGGGATTGCTGCGAGGACATGGTGAGCCCCGGGGAGCCGCGTCGCGGCTAGAGCGACCGGCCGGTGAGCAGCCGGTACGCTTCCCGGTACTTCTCGGTCGTCTTCGCCAGCACGTCGGCGGGCAGATGCGGCGCCGGCGGCTTCTTGTCCCAGCCCTGACGCTCCAGCCAGTCGCGCACGAACTGCTTGTCGAAGCTCGGCGGGCTCATGCCCGGCGCATACTGGTCAGCCGGCCAGAAGCGCGACGAATCCGGCGTCAGCGCCTCGTCGATGAGATAGAGCTTGCCGGCGGCGTCGGTGCCGAATTCGAACTTGGTGTCGGCAATGATGATGCCATGGCCGGCGGCGAAGTTTGCCGCCTCGGTGTACAGGCGCAGCGTCGCATCGCGCACCTGCGCCGCCACGCTGGCGCCGACCAGCTTCTCGGCCTCGGCGTAGGAGATGTTTTCGTCATGGGCGCCGATGGCTGCCTTGGTCGAGGGCGTGAACAACGCCTGCGGCAGCTTGTCGGCCTCGCGCAGGCCGGCCGGCAGCGGGATGCTGCACACGGCGCCAGTCTTCTGGTAGTCCTTCCAGCCCGAGCCGATGATATAGCCGCGGGCGATGGCCTCGATGGACAGCGGCTTCAGGCGCCGCACGACCATGGCTCGGCCGGCCACCTGGCCGCGCTCCGCTTCCGTGGCAACGACCGACTCGGGCGCGATGCCGGTGAGATGGTTGGCGATGACATGGCCGAGCTTCTCGAACCAGAAGAACGACAGCGCAGTGAGCACTTGCCCCTTGCCCGGCACCGGGTCCGGCAGCACGACGTCGAAGGCGGACAGCCGGTCGCTCTGGATGACCAGCAGCTTGTCGTCGCCCACGGCGTAGATATCGCGCACCTTGCCGCGATGCAGCAGCGGCAGGCTGGTGAGACTCGATTCGAACAGTACCGACGCGCTCATGGTCCGTCTCACTCCGGCAGCACCGTCGCCGCCACGGCGTCGGCCTGGGCCTTGCGGAAGTCCTTGAGGCGCTGGGCAAGCCCGGCGTCCTCGCGCGCCAGCATAGCCACCGCGAACAACGCCGCGTTGCCGGCTCCGGCTTCGCCGATGGCGAAAGTGGCGACGGGGATGCCCTTGGGCATCTGGACGATGGACAGCAGCGAGTCCAGCCCCTGGAGATGCTTCGAGGGCATGGGTACGCCCAGCACCGGCAGCGTCGTCTTGGCCGCAACGACGCCGGCGAGGTGGGCCGCGCCCCCGGCACCGGCGATGAAGCAACAGGCGCCGCGCGCCTCCATGTCCGCCACCCAGCGCTCCAGCAGCTCCGGCGTGCGATGGGCCGAGAGCGCCCGCGCCTCGCAGGCGACGCCGAAGTCCTTGAGCTGCTTGGCCGCCTCGCGCATCACCTCCCAGTCGCTCTTGCTGCCCATCACGATTCCCACCAGTGCCTGCTTGCTCATTGCATACCTCGCTGAACCATCCCTTACAAATCAACTCACCACCAAGGACACCAAGAACACCAAGGAATTTCGAATCTTCCGGTTACGAGTCGGGGCTTCTTCGTATCCTTGGTGGTGCAGACGGGTTTTCGTGACCACTCGGCGGCCGCGTTACCGTCCCCGCGCCACCCGCTCGGCGCTTTCGATGGTGTTGGCCAACAGCATGGTGATGGTCATCGGTCCGACGCCGCCGGGCACCGGCGTAATCAGTGATGCCACCTCCTTCGCCGCCTCGAAGTCCACGTCGCCCACCAGCTTGCCGCCCTCCTCCGGCGGCAGACGGTTGATGCCGACATCGATCACCACTGCACCGGGCTTGATCATGTCGCCGCCGATCATGCGCGCCTTGCCCACCGCCGCCACGAGGATGTCGGCGCGGCGCGTGTGAAAGGCCAAATCGCGCGTTTGCGAATGGCATACCGTGACCGTGGCGCTCGCCGCGACGAGCAGCATGGCCATCGGCTTGCCGACGATGTTGCTGCGACCGACGATCACCGCCTCGGCACCCTTCAGCGGCACCTGCTCGCTCCTGAGCATCTCCATCACGCCGTAGGGCGTGCATGGGATGAAGCGCGGATGGCCCTGCATCAGTGCACCGACGTTTTGAGCGTGGAAGCCGTCCACATCCTTCTCCGGCGCGATGGCTTCGAGCACGGCGTCGCTGTCGAACTGCGGCGGCAGCGGCAACTGCACGAGAATGCCATGCACACCCGGATCGGCGTTCAGGGCGGCGATGCGCTCGAACACTTCCGATGGTTTCACATCCGCAGGATAGTCGAAGCGCAGGGAACGCAGGCCCGCGGTCTCGCAGGCCTTGACCTTGTTGCGGACGTAGACCGTGGACGCCGGATTCTCGCCCACCAGCACGACCGCGAGACAGGGAGTGAAACCGCCCACCGTCAGCACCTGAGCGCGTTCAGCCAGGCGGCTGCGGATAGTGGCGGAAAGGGCGTTGCCGTCGAGAATGCGGGCAGACATGGCGGCACCTGTTGCGGAAAACGCGCGATTCTACCACCGGCCGCGACGCCGGCCCATGGCCGGCAACGTCATCAGACGTCGGAGGCCTGGGGCTCGTGCCGCGATCTTGCCTCGGCGGCGCGGCCGGCCTCGAAGGCGCGGCGATTTAGCTCGGCCAGTTGCGGTTTGCGCGTTTGGAAGCGTTGCATGACCGACTCGAGCAGCACCTCGGGCGCGAACGGCAGGTGATCGGCGATGGCGCCGAGCATGACCGTGTTTCCCAGGCGCAGGTCGCCCAACTCCAGGGCGATGGCATTGGCATCGAAGGCATGGACTTCGACACCCAGTGCGCGCATCTGGGCCACCGGGTCGGCCGGGTACTCGAACAGCCCACCCGTGACCACCGGCGGCACGAAGCGGGCAGAGTTCACCAATGCCAGCCCGCCCGGCTTGAGATAGTTCGCCCAACGCAGCGCCTCGGCGGCTTCGAATCCAACCAGCAGGTCAGCGGTGCCCGGCGCAATCTGGGGGCTGAGCACGCGCGGGCCGAAGCGCAGGTGAGAGGAGACGACGCCGCCGCGTTGGGCCATGCCGGCGACCTCGGTCTTCTTCACGTCGTGGCCGAGGGCGATGGCCGCCTGGGCAAGGATTTCGGTCGCCGTCATGACGCCCTGGCCGCCGATGCCGACGACGAGGATGTTGGTGATCTGGTTGTTGGTCACGAGAAAACCTCACCACAGAGGCACAGCGGCACAGAGGAAGTCACAGAGAAGAAAGCCTCTGTGTCTTCGTGTCCGTGCGTCGCCCCGCATTTTCAAATCGGCTTCACGAACGCCACCGCCTTGAACGGCTCAGCGTGCACGATGGCTTCCGGTGCGCAGGGCTGGACGCACAGGCCGCAGCCGGTGCAGGCGGCGGTCTCGATACGCACGAAAGCCAGCTCCACCTCCTTGCCGCTCGCCTTCACCACCTTGTCGCGCCGGGTGACGTGGATCGCCGGGCAGCCCACCTCAAGGCAATTGCCGCAGCCGGTGCACTTGTCGTCGATGACGCGGTAAGGCGCCTGCTTCTCGTAGTCGTCGATGAGCACGCACGGCCGGTCGGTGATGATGACCGACGGCTCCTCGATCTTGGTTTCCTCGCGCAGCGCCTTGAACAGCACCGGCAACTGGTAGGGATCGACGACACGGATGCGCTCCGGTTTCACGCCTAGCGCCTCGCACAGCTTGGGAAAATCCACCCGCGGCGCCGGGTCGCCGTAGATGTCGCGGCCAGTGCCGGGATTGTCCTGTCCGCCGGTCATGCCGACGGCACGGTTGTCGAGGATGAGTACGGTGACGTTGCCGCGGTTGTAGGTGATGTCCAGCAGGCCCTGCATGCCCATGTGCATGAAGGTGGAATCGCCGATGACGGCGACGATCTTCTTGTTCGCGTCCGCGGCGCCCCGTCCCTTGTCCATGCCCAACGCGATGCCCATGGACGCGCCCATGCAAATGGTGGAATCGAGCGCGTTCCAGGGATGCCCCGCCCCCAGTGTGTAGCAGCCGATGTCGCCGGAAATCTGGATGTTCCTGAACTGCGACAGCGTGTAATAGACGCCCAGGTGGGGACAGGCGACGCACATGGTGGGCGGGCGCGGGAACACCTGCTGCGCGGGGACCTTCGCCACCTCGGGCAGCGACTCACCGAGCAGCCGGGCCACGGCCGGACGCAGCAATTCAGGTGCCAGCTCGCCCACCCGCGGCAAGGCATCCTTGCCATGCACGGCGATGCCAGCGGCGCGCAGCTCAATCTCCAGCAGCGGCTCGGTTTCCTCAACCACCACCACCTGCTCCGCTTGGCCGGCGAGCCGACGCGCCAGCTCCAGCGGCGCCGGATAACTGAAGCCGAGCTTGAGCACCGGCGCGTCGGGGAAGGATTCGCGCACATGCATGTAGGCCGGCCCAGAGGTGATGAAGCCGATGCGCCGGTCGCTGCCGGCTTCCAGAACGTTGAAGAGCGAGGATTCGGCCAGCTCACGCAGCTTCGCCTCGCGCTCGTACATCATGGCCAGCCGAGGCTTGGCGTTGCCCGGCACCATGACCCAGCGGCGCGGATCGCGGGCGAAGCCGGCCACCGCATGAGCCTCGCGCTCGCCCACGGTGACCAGCGCCTTGACGTGGCAGATACGCGTGGTCAGGCGCAGGATCACCGGCACCTGAAACTGCTCCGACAGCTCGAAGGCGTAGCGCGCCATGGCATACGCTTCCTGCGAGTCCGCAGGCTCGAGCAGCGGAACATGGGCGAAGCGCCCCCAGAAGCGCGAGTCCTGCTCGTTCTGGGAGGAGGACATGCCGACGTCGTCGGCGATGGCGATCACCAGGCCGCCGGATACGCCGGTCAATGTCAACGTCATGAGCGCGTCGGAGGCGACATTCATGCCCACGTGCTTCATGGCGCAGAACGCCCGCGAGCCGGCCATGGAGGCGCCGATCGCCACTTCCAGCGACACCTTCTCGTTGACCGACCACTCTGTGTACAGGTCGGGATAGGCAGACAGCGCCTCGAGGATCTCGGTGGAGGGCGTGCCCGGATAGGCCGCAGCCACCCGCGTGCCCGCCTCCCACGCGGCGCGCGCGACGGCTTCGTTGCCCGACAGTAGCAGCCGGCTTTGGGCCGGCGCCGGCATTACGGCTGCCATTTGTCCTCCCGAGGTTCTCTGTCCAAAGACAGCAAAATTAGTGCGCGCGCACCTGCGGACCCTTGATACAGGTCAACAGGAGCCGCCCGACTTGCCCCCGCCCGCTCCTACGCATCCGGATACGCCCTCGGCGCGTACTACGTCGGTTCGCAGTGGACAGCCAGCGCGGCTCTATTCGCCCCCGCCTGTTCTAAAACAGAGGAATCGCACCTCTAAAGGCCGCTCTTGCAAAGGCATGAGGGTTTTGCAGTAAACGCGTATCATCACGCATCATCCCAGCCGGGCGCAATGCGCTGGCGGCCGGTCGCCCGAGCGGCTCGCGCAACGGTGACGCGGACAGGTAGGGCTGCATCGACTTGACGAGCGGGTATTGCGATTTCTGACTACTATTTGAGCATGGTTAAACAGATCTCGTTCGTGTGGTTAGCAGGCCAATGCAAAATCGTTGCGGAACCCGTCTGCGGCGTTCCTACTCGGCAAAATGCTTGCCGTACTCGCCTGTACTGTCTCGCATTTTGGCGCGCTGCGGCCTCGGTGCTAGGCTTCCGCGCGAGGTCTTGCATCAGCCTGCTAGGTGCGGTACTGGCGCTGCTCTTGCCGAGCGTGGTAGCGAGCGCGCCGCCGCCGGCGCCCCAGGAGATCGGCGTCGTAACGATCCTCGAAGGCAAGGCATGGCTGACCCGGGGAACCTCGGTCTACGCTCTGGCCGAGGGCACGAGGCTGGAAGCCGGGGACATCCTCAACACCATCGAACGCACCTACCTGCAGATCGAAGGCGAAGGCCGGCCGACGCTCAGCGTTGGGCCGCAGGCGCAGTTGCTCGTCCCGGCCGGCGCGGATGCCACCGTCTCTCTGATACTCACCAAGGGCTGGCTCAAGGTGACGCTGCCAAAAAATGCCAAGCCGTACGCCGTCGTCGTCGGTCCGCGCACCTACAACTCCGCCCCCGGCGGCGCCTTGGTGCTGAACGCCGCCGACCCCGTCGAGGTGTTTGTCGAGACGGGAGCCCTCAAGGCCAGCGCCCCGGGGCGCAGCGGCCCGGACAGCACCGTCGGCTCGGGGCAGTACGTGATGGCACGCGGCGCCGAGCCGCTGCGCACCGAAGCGCGCCCCACCCAAGCATTCCTCGCGGCATTGCCGATCCCGTTCCGCGACCGGCCGCCGGAACTACTGGCTCGTTACAAGGAAAAGCGCGTCGCGCCCAAACGGGATCGGGATGTCGAATTCGCCGAGGTGGACCAGTGGCTGCGCATCGTGCCGTCCTGGCGCCGCGAGCTGCTCAGGCGCTTCCAACCGCGATTGAAGGACACCGCCTTCCGCCAGGGAGTCGAGTCACGCATCAAGGACTACCCGGAGTGGGACCGCATCCTGCATCCGGAGAAGTACGAACCCAAGCCGCCGGTACCTGCGCCCGCTTCGGCAGCGCCGGCGGAGGTCAGCAAGCAAGCGCCTGCGCGCTGGTGAGGCACCAACAGAGACTGGAGGAGACATGAAGCTAATCATCAAATTCAACCTCGCATTCCTGTTTATTTTCGGTCTGGGATTGGCCGTCGTCGGCTACATCTCCAATGACCTGCTCCAGCGCAATGCCCGCGACGAGATCGTCCAGAATGCGCGCATCATGATGGAGTCTGCCCTGGCGGCGCGCAGCTATACCAGTACTCAGGTGCGGCCACTGCTGGAAACGCAGATGAAGTACACCTTCCTGCCCCAGTCCGTTCCGGCCTATAGCGCCACCGAGCAGTTCAACGCCCTGCGCAAGACCTACCCCGATTACGCCTACAAGGAAGCCACGCTCAATCCGACCAATCCGCGCGACCGCGCCACGGATTGGGAAGCGGACATCGTCAACCAATTTCGCCTTGGCAGCAGCGCCAAGGAAATCATCGGCACGCGCGACACCCCGACCGGCCCGGCGCTGTACCTGGCGCGGCCGATCGAGATCAAGGATCCGGCCTGTATCTATTGCCACGACACACCCGAAACCGCGCCCAAGACGCTCATCGAGCGTTATGGTCCGGCGAACGGCTTCGGCTGGAAGGTCAATGAAATCGTCGGCGCACAGATCGTCTCCGTGCCAACCACCGTGCCGATCCGCAAGGCCGAGGAGGCGTTCAGGGTGTTCATGATTTCCCTGGCGAGCGTGCTCGGCGTGTTGTTCGTGCTGCTCAATCTGATGCTGATGGCGATGGTCGTGCGTCCGGTTACCCGCTTGGCGAAGCTCGCCGACGAGGTCAGCCTGGGCAAGCTCGACGCCCCGGATTTCGCCGCGAAGGGAAAAGACGAGATCAGCCTGCTCGGCCAGTCGCTCAACCGTATGAAGAAGAGCCTGACCGAGGCGATGCGGCTGCTCGAAACCTAATGGGCCGACAGAAACCCCTTGAACCGGCACGTCCACGACAAACACTCATGGCACGGCGCCCGCAACCACTCGGTGAGTGGCTGTGGGTTTGGCGTTTTGTGCAGCTAGCGGGACCCGGTCGCCGCGCGTGAACTCCCTCGGCAAATACCAGATCGTCGGCACCCTCGGCAAGGGTGCGATGGGCATCGTCTACAAAGGGTTCGACCCCGTGATCGAGCGCCATGTGGCGCTGAAGACGATCCTCAAGGAGCGACTCGCCGAGGGCGACGGCCGGGATCTGTTGACGCGCTTCAAGGCCGAGGCCCAGGCCGCCGGTCGCTTGGTACACCCCAATATCGTGCAGGTCTATGACTACGGCGAAGATGCCGAAACGGCCTTCATCGTCATGGAGTACGTGGAGGGGCGCGGGCTGCGGGAATTCCTGCGGGTGCGCCAGTCGATCAGCCTGATCGAGGCGGGCCGGCTCATGGATCAGCTGCTCGACGCCCTGGCCTACGCCCACGTCCGCGGCGTGGTACATCGCGACATCAAGCCGCCTAACCTGCTGATCACCAACGCCAACCAGCTCAAGGTAACGGATTTCGGTATCGCCCGCCTGGGAGACATGCACCTGACGCAGGTCGGCTCGGTCATGGGCACACCGTCGTACATGGCACCGGAGCAGATTGAAGGGTTCGCGGTGGACGGACGGGCCGACCTGTTTTCGGCCGGGGTCGTGCTCTACGAGTTGCTCACCGGACGCAAACCCTTCGAGGGGGCCACGGAGAGCATCGCCTACCAGATCCTGCATACGCCGCATCAGCCGCCGAGCATGCTCAATCCGACGCTGCACGAGCGTTTCGATAACGTCATCGCACGCGCACTGGCGAAACGGCGCGATGACCGGTATCCCGATGCCAAGACCTTTGGCCGCGAACTGGTCGAGGCCATCGCGGTGCACGAGGCCAGTGCCCAGGAGCCGACCATCCTGAGCACCATCACCGTCGAGGTGGGCAGCGACCGCGGCTCCAGTGCCGGTGGCGGCGGTGCCGGTGGCAGCAGCGCCGGCCGCGAGCCCCAGTCCCAGTCCCGCTCCACGACCTGGGACCGCACCGACCTGAAGCCCATCACGGAGATGCTGCTGCGCTCCGTGGGGCCCGTGGCGCACGTGCTGGTGCGCAAGACCGCGGCGTCGACCACCGATCCGACGCATTTCGCCGCGAAGCTGGCCGAGCATATCGATAACGAGGCGGACCGCACGCGCTTCCTCGAAAAGGCGCGCACGGTCTTGCCCCAGGTGCCTTTGGGGACGATGGCGCCGACAACAAAAATCTCCCAGACCATGCCGCCCACCGGCACGCTGGATGCAGCCACCATCGAGAAGGCCGCTGCGAGGCTGGCGAATCACATCGGTCCGATCGCCAAGGTGCTGGCCAAGAAGGCGGCGGCACAAACGCAACAGCGCACGGAATTCCTGAACTTGTTGTCGGAGCGCATCGAGTCGCCCGCCGATCGGGCGGGCTTCCTCAAGTACTTCGGCCTTTGAGGCCGGTGCGCGCGGCGCGCCCGCACGTGACCGTTTCCGGGAAACGCTCAGATGCTCTCCGGCACCATCTTGATCGCTCCGCACGGGCACTCGGCGACGCAGATGCCGCAGCCCTTGCAGTAGTCGTAGTTGAA